>ENA-OOWK01000909-OOWK01000909.1-human-gut-metagenome-genome-assembly--contig:-NODE-909-length-17466-cov-3.755040_pt1 | contig 17466 bp, 13 predicted proteins | sample MGYA00241405_ERZ501317 | MGnify/ENA primary metagenome ERZ501317 (study PRJEB25962, sample SAMEA1972440) | human gut metagenome | biome: human gut; feature: human-associated habitat; material: faeces... | reverse complement strand
GGCGGGCAGCCGCTCGGAAGTGAGCCCGCTCAGCTTGATCAAAACCGCGGCGCCGCATATCCCGCCGATGACGTCGATCGCGCCGTGCTGGTACGTGTTGCTCACCATATACAGCTGCCCATAAAACGCGCCGCAGTACAGCCACGTCATGAGCGTGCAGACCCACAGCGCAGGAGGCAGCGCCCCTTTATTGAATAAGCTGGCTTCTCGTGCCTTCTGCCCTACAAACATAAACAGCACCACGCAGAGCGCCGGTTGAATGCTTAAGGGGAGCCAGATCATGTCCTTGGTTTGGACGCCCACGATAAAAAAGAGCAATGGCGAGGATGCCAGGCCATTTGGTGTCGTTTATCGATGCCAGGAGAATCTTGCCCCAGAAGAGGGCCCAAAGGTACCAGATCGCTCCAATTGCGATGACGCCCTCGGGCATGCCGGGAAACACTCCGCCCGAACCGTATGGCGCGGCAACAATCCAGGTGGTGACGGTGGGGAGAACCTGTTTGCTTGGAAGCAGGGTAGCTCTCATTGCGAACAGAAATATAAGCAAAACGCTGGTAATTGCATATGGAATTAGAAGTGAGCAGGCGCTTTTCTCAATCGCTTCCGCGCCGAGAGGTTCCTTCTTGCAGAAATAACCGCTTATGAAAAGAACGTCGGCATGCTGAATGAGTAGGAGAAGTCAACTAACGAAGTCGGCGCCCCACCAAACGAACAATGGCCAAAGATTACTGTGCCTAAAGCAATTGCTTTGGCGATATCAAACGAAGGAATGCGTTTCATGTGATACTAAAACATTCTGCCTGAGATAAGTCGGTTCAACCTCGAATAATTATACAGTTTAGATCCAAAACAAGGCTGGCCGTGCGTGTTCTGCTGCCGAAATGGTTTCAGGAGGGGAGAAAAAAATGTGTTTGTTGCATGGGGGAGCATTTACCCTATGCTAGACCATGTCGCGTTGCACAGGCTGTCTCGAAAGTGTCATGACGCGTTTTGCACCGTTGAAGCAGCCCGGGGTCGCTCTGGGCAGATGCCGAACGCTCCCAGGTTTCGCGCAGGCTGTAAGATAGCAGAATCGGAAGCCTCAATATTTCAGAGCAGGGGGATACATTGGACAACAGCTTAGCCAAGGGAGGCAAGAAGGCGCGCAATTCTTCATTTGAGCTTCTGAGAATTGTGGCTATGTTCGCGATTCTTCTTCACCATCTGGTGGTTCATAACGTAGATGCTGTTGAAGCACTTCCGGGCGCATGGTCCAGATTATTGGCATATACGTTCGCCTATCCAATTGGGCGCGTTGGAGTTGCGATATTTATAGCCATGACAGCATGGTTTTATGCGGAGAAGAGAGGCTCGCTAGTCGCGTCAATTCGAAAAGTCTGGCATATCAATAAGCAGGCGACGTTTTATAGCCTGTTGTTCGGTGCGTTCTTTCTCATTAGGGGAAACGTGCAAGCGGATACACAAACAATCGTCTCAATGGTGCTTCCGATTATCGGAAATACCTGGTGGTTTGTTTCAACATTTTCCGTATTTATTCTCATACTGCCTTTTATCATCCAAGGCTTGGAGGCTCTGGGGCAAAAGAATCATAGGACTCTTTGCATTCTGTTGACCGTATTGTACGGCGTTGTGCCGTTCATTCCCTACGTTTCCGTTATGTCGGAATCGGCTAATCTGCTTTCCGAGTTTTTCGTTATTGTGGTGATGGTTACCTATATTCGCTGGAACGTCGACATCGAGGTGTTGCGGGGCGCTCGCGCATGGTTCGTTGCCTCTATCGTCATCTCGCTGCTAGTGCTCGTGTTCTGCTACGTGCTCTCCCAAAAGCAGTACCCCCTGATTTCAAGCCTTAGTTCTAGTTTCTATAGTGCGGTATTCAGCCACCCTTCATCCATTCTCTCCTTGACTATTGCTATACCGAGCTTGCTGCTTGCCGCGTCCACTCGAGTCTGGACATCTAAACCAATCAACGTCATCGCTTCGTTCGCTTTCGGTACATATCTGATTACGGATTACGCTCTTATGCGTCCTTTGATCTGGTCTGGACCCTTATCGCTTTCTCATCTTGGAACATTTAGTCCCAGCTTTTTAGCATGTTGCGTTGCCGCGATGTGTATCTTTTTAGTTGCATGCGCAATCGATGCCATTAGGGCGATTCTCTTTTCATTAACTGTTGATCGTCATCCAGCGAAGTATCTGAATATGGTCATAGATAAATGCATTGTTGGTAAAAAATATAAATGCTTGAAGTGCATATGACTTGACTTTATCTTCCGCGGTTTTCATCGGATACGGCGTCTAGTTGGTGCAATCAATCAATCGAGTGACCAATTCGTTAATGAATGGATGCTGACGAATAAAAATATCCAAGTTATATGTTATTTCATGGCGAGCAATCGTTTGATTGAATGATCAGATCGGATTTGGTGGCAAGTTAATATCGATGGTGCAAAATCAGGCCATCTATAGATGCGTCGATATTGGTTGATTCCAGGGTCAATTCAAGTTTGCTACGATGTGATGCCAGCAGAGTTCGATATATCAAGTAAATTGTTCGGGGGATTATATGAAACGCAAGTTTGCTATATTCGGATGTTTTTTAGTTGGGCTGCTGACGATTGTTCTCCTCCCTTCGATTGCCTTTGCGGGCGGAAGCCAATCCGCTGCTGAGGATGGTACGGATGGGGAGCCAATCGATTTCGTTTACATCGACTCTCAAGAAGTGGTCATAGGGACAACCGAATACGTTGTCGTTTCTTTCAATGAAAAAATAGATAGTGCCTATGCTTTGACACTCCTCGTTGAGCGCGAGGGAGATGGGAAGATTCTCGAATTTACATCTACTAAGGTTGTCGATGACGCTGCCCTGTTTGAACTTTCCTTCGATGACGAGTCAACTGGTGTCTATTCCCTTATTAGCGTTTGTTTTCAAGACGGTTCTAATGCCGAGCGCACTATTGCACTGGATTCGGATGAAAATCATGGGTCGTTTGTGGTTAAGCCCGCAGGCAGTGGGCCTGATCTTAGAGACTCGGGAATCGAAACAAATGTATATGGTCTAGACGATGATGGCTCCATTATCAATAAGGATGGTTTGGGCGATGCTACGCCGATTTCGCCGTTATCGCTTAATTCCAGTAACAGGACAGGAGATTTCGTTATTGTACTGGATGCCGGCCACGGCGGAAGCGATTCAGGAGCAGTTGGAAATGGGATTAAAGAATCTGACATAAACTTAAAAATAGCCCGATATTGCAAAGAAGAGCTCGAGAAGTATTATGGGGTTAAAGTAATAATGACTCGCGATAGTGACACGCGAGTTGGTTTAGAGGATCGGTCTGCAATTGCTAGGGATGCGGGAGCAGACTTCTTTATCAGCTTTCATATTAACTCGGGCGGCGGCACTGGTGCAGAGGTGTGGATTCCTGCCGTTAACGATAGCTGGCACTCATCTTTCCATGAAATTGGAGATGCAATCGGAAACGATATTCTTTCGAAGTTGAGTGCGCTTGGACTAAATAATCGTGGTACAAAATTTGACTATTACACTTTGAACGGGGGGCGTTACTATCCAGATGGAAGCCCTGCAGATTCACTTTCTGTGATACGGAATTGCCGTCTTTACGGCATTCCGGCCATTTTGGTTGAGCATGGATTTATCGATCGCGCGAGCGATGCGAATATTCTCAAAGACGATAATAAGCTTGCGTCTATGGGTAAGGCTGATGCGGAGGCTATTGCATCCTATTTTGGGCTATCTAAAGAACAGCGTCCCGTTGTTGAGGCGAGTTGGATGCGTAATGGAGAGATTGATTTAACTTGGAGCGCGGTTGACGGAGCGGAACGTTATGCCGTTGCTCTAAAGACGGAGTCCGGTTACCACACATATACATACGATTGTACTGAAACGAGCTATACCGTAACCGGACTTGAGAATGGGGAAGATTATCAGTTCCTCGTCCAGGCATATGTCGATGGACATTGGACTTCTTTCTCTGATCGAGACATCTTTAGTTGTACGTTGATACCAATGCCCGAGGCCCGCGTCGAGTCGACGGGCGACGGCACCGTGACCCTGTCCTGGGGCGCCGTCGACGGCGCCGAGGCCTACGCCGTCGCCGAGTACGTGGGCGGCCGCTACGTCACCTACACGCTCGACTGCAGGGACACGACCTACACCGTCTCCGACCTCGCCAACGGCTACGAGCACTCCTTCCTCGTGCAGGCGAAGGTCGGCGGCCGCTGGTCCTCCTTCGGCCCGGCCAACCTCGTGAAGGCGACCCCCGAGGGCGCGATGAGGCCCTCGGTCAGCGCGGAGCCCGCCGACAGGTCCGTGGCCCTCACCTGGGACCCCGTCCCCGGCGCGGAGCGCTACGCCGTGGCGGTGAGGGAGGGCTCGGGCTGGAGGACCTTCACCTACGACTGCCGCGGCACGTCCTACACGGCGGCCGGCCTCTCCAACGGCACCGAGTACGAGTTCCTCGTCCAGGCGCTCTGCATGGGCCGCTGGTCCTCCTTCGGCGAGGGCGACGTCGTGAAGGTAAAGACTCCTGGAACCAAAATAATGGGATCGAGCGATGCCTCGATTGAGCAGATGACTGCTTTGTTCTATGCGTCAGGCCATGAGTACCCTGCTGATATTTATTCTCCTAGAGGTGCGAGCACTATCGAGGATTTTTGTCAGATTGTTTATGAGGAATCTGCCGCTGAAGGAGTGAAAGCCGAAGTGCTTTTTTCACAGGCAATGGTGGAGACTGGCTGGCTTCAATTTGGAGGTAGCGTACGTGCGGAGCAATGCAATTTTGGTGGTTTGGGCGCCGTCTCTAATTCTGTAGCCGGCGCTTCGTTTCCAAACGTTCGAATTGGCCTCCGCGCTCAGGTTCAGCATTTGAAAGCTTACGCATCCAATGATCCGTTGAATAATTCTTGCGTTGATCCACGGTTCCAATTCGTTAAGAGGGGCATTGCTCCTACGGTTGAAGATTTAAATGGACGATGGGCGGTTCCCGGTACCGGCTACGGTCAATCGATTACTTCTCTGGTGGAAAGGATGCTCAATCTCTAGATTTCTTCTCCGCCTCACAAGTGGGCTGTGAATTTACCCGTGTGGTCAAGCTGTCATTCGGACATGCAACACTGTTATTGGCTTCTGCCCAAGGCGTATAATCCTATGATGGAAATTAAGGACATGGGAGTGAAATGGATTTTTCTGTAGTTGTCCCGGTGTACGGATGCAGGGATGCTCTGCCGGAGTTGCACCGTCGCTTGGTAGAGACCCTTGAACAGATGGGCAAATCATTCGAATTGATTTTTGTCGATGATCATGACAAGCAGAATTCATGGGAGGAAATCTTCCGTATCTGCCAACAAGATAAGCGTGTCCGCGGCATTAAGCTTTCACGTAATTTTGGACAAATACGTGCGATCACTGCTGGCTTAGACAATGCGAAGGGTGACTGGATCGTCGTTATGGACTGCGATCTGCAGGATCGTCCTGAATCGATTCCAGAGCTTTATGGGAAGGCCTGCGAAGGGTTCGATGTGGTCTTTGCAAAGCGTGTCGATAGAAAAGATTCTGCTTTGACAAAATTCCTTTCTAAATCTTTTTATAAGGTGTACGAGTACTTTACTGATGGCACCTACGACGCCTCATTGTGCAACTTCAGCATTTCAAGGCGCATCGTCATTCAGAATTATTGCAAGCTGCGAGAGCATAATCGCGGCTACACGATGTTCATCAAATGGCTCGGGTTTCGTCAGACAGCCATTGAGCTTGTGGGGGATGAGAGGTTCTCGGGAAGCTCTTCTTATAGCTTTAGCAAAAAAATGAATATGGCCTTTGAGCTAATTACCGCTCAGTCAAACAAGCCTCTTCAGCTATCGATTAGGATCGGATTTGTTATCTCGCTCATCGCGTTTGCGTTCCTGACTTATACCGTGCTTAGGCAGCTTTTGTTTAACGATGGCGCTGCTGGCTGGACGAGCTTGATTGCCTCAATCTACTTAATGGGCGGAATCATTTTGGCTGCAATCGGAGTCGTGGGCCTCTACGTCGGTAATATTTTCACTGAAGTCAAGAATAGGCCACTTTATGTAATCGAAGAGGATGTAAATGGGGAAGGAGCGGCAAAATGATCGTAGTAATTGGTGCAACGAGCTTCATTGGCATGTATACCGTTGAGGAACTGGTTAAGAATAATTATGAAGTGGTTGCCACAGGGCGCAACCTTAAGCTGAAACCTTCCCTGGAAAAGCTGGGCGCCTCATTTATCCAGCTCGATGTTACTAAGCCAGAGGATTTTGCGCAGCTTCCGTCCTCTGATGTTGAGGGTGTAATTTTGCTTGCAGGACTGCTTCCTGCAAATGCTACTGCGGATTTAAATAATGAGGAGAATGCCGCCGAATACTTCGAAGTTAATACCATTGGAACGGTAAACGTTCTTGAGTATTGTCGAAAGAACGGCATTAAGAAGATTTTTTCTACCACGACTTATGGCGACGTGTCGGGTGCTTGGAGGAGCGGCTACGCCATTTCTGAAGATGAGCCTCGAAACTTTAAGTTCACTGGTGATCATGCTGTCTACACGATTAGCAAAAACGCGGCGAATGATGTAATTGAGTATTACACCCAGCAACATGGGTTGCAGGGGGCTGTTTTTAGGTTTCCGCCCGTATATGGTGTCGGCCCTCATGGAACAATACTGGTTGATGGCAAGCCGTATAAGTCGGGTATCCAGACCTTTATTGAAAAGGCTGAAAAGGGAGAAGATATTGAGATATGGGGAGATCCACATATCTCGCGTGACATTATTTATGTCAAGGATGTTGCTCGTGCCTTCCGTCTTGCGTTGATGAGCGACAAAACGCACGGACTCTATAACATGACTAGCGGCGTGCCTTTGGAGCTTGAGGATCAAGTGAAGGCAGTAATTAAAGTGTTTGGAGGGGCTAACGGATCACATATCGTATACCGTCCTGACAAGCAAAATAACACCCCCTCTTATCTATTTGATATGTCAAAGGCGAAGCGCGATTTCGGATTTGTGCCAGAGTATACGGATTACGAGCAGATGATGCGGGACTATAAGAGCGAGCTTGAAAGCGGTCGTTGGAGCGATCTTGAGAATAACTCTTCCGCGAAATGGAGCGTTGGCGATGAAGCGTAAGCTTGCGATAGTAGGTGCCTCTGATTTTCAAAATCCGCTCATATTGAAAGCGAAAGAAATGGGAGTCGAAACTCACGTTTTCGCTTGGGAGACTGGGGCAGCTGGCGAAAAGACTGCAGATTATTTTTACCCGATTAGCATCACCGAGGTCGATGAAATCACGGATACGTGCCGCAGGATTGGCATTGACGGCATCTGTTCAATTGGTACAGATTTGGGAAACATTACTGTTTCTGAGGTTGCGTCCGCGCTTGGCCTGATTGCGAACTCTCCGGAATGTGTTCATAAGTCAACCAACAAAGCTCTCATGCGCCAAACATTCGCCGAGCATGGAGATCCGTCTCCTTTAAGCATCAAGGTTTTTCATCCTGAGGATGTTGACGGGCTTGAGTTGCATTTTCCGCTTATTGTCAAGCCGGTTGACAGGTCAGGCAGTCGTTGTGTATCCAAAGTTATGTCCTCATATGAACTGAAATACGCAATTGAGCGGGCAATCGATATCTCGTTTGAAAAGGCCGCCGTTGTAGAAGAGTTCATGGAAGGAAGAGAATTCAGTGTCGAGTATATCTCTTGGAAGGGAGAGCACACATTTCTTGCTTTGACTCGGAAGTTTACAACGGGTGCACCTCATTTCATTGAAACAGGGCACGTTGAGCCAGCCGGTGTTGACGATGGTCTATTATGCAAAATCAAGCAGGTTGTTGAGCATGCGCTCGATGGTCTTGGCGTTCAGTACGGCGCATCCCATTCTGAGATAATGATCGACGAGATGGGTAATATCCGTATTGTCGAAATTGGAAGCCGTATGGGGGGCGATTGCATAGGAAGCCATTTGGTTCCCCTTTCGACAGGTGTTGACTTCATGCGTGCCGTCATTGAGATTGCGCTGGGGAAAAAACCTGATCTTCGTAGAGACCACGAAGAAGCTTGCGCTATGATCCGCTTTGCATTTTCTTCTAAAGATGTTGAAGTGTTTAATGAGCTGAAAGTCAATCGCCCCAATTATGTAATCGATTATTCGTTTGAGTCCGATACGAATCATGCAATTGTTGATAGCGGTTCCCGTTATGGCTATTTCATTTTACGTGCAGAGCATGCTTCTGAACTTGTCCCGTATTATCCGACGGAGAGCTTGGCGTAATGAGCAATAGAAAAAGCAAAACCACGGTGTTGCTTGCGCTTCATATCCTTCTTGCCGTGTACTCATTGAGCGGCGTGCTGAGTAAGCTTGCTTCCGGCTTCTCCTTTTCTGATATAGGTTTTTATCTCTGTTATTGCGGGATAATTGCCCTGCTTGGGGTTTATGCAATTGGCTGGCAGCAGATAATTAAGCGCCTGCCCCTTACCACTGCATATGCGAATAAAGCAGTAACGGTTGTTTGGGGCATCATTTGGGGCATTTTGTTATTTTCAGAAGAGATTAATCTGTTCAAAGCGCTCGGTGCGGTGGTTGTACTAGCTGGAGTTGCCTTATACGCAGTTGCAGATAATGCAACTGAGGAGAAAGGATAGGAGGGATTGGCATGGCAATTGACCTACGATATGCAGCCCTTCTCCTCCTAGGAGTGTTTATCAGCTCGATTTCTCAGGTGATGTTGAAGAAGTCTGCGCTTAAAACATATGACTCTAAGATTAAAGAGTATTTGAACCCGTTAGTGATAGTGGCCTATATTCTTTTTGTGGGTACGACATTTCTTTCAATATTTGCGTACAGGGGAATCCCCCTTTCGATGGGGCCGATTCTTGAGGCAACGAGTTATATCTATGTAACGATTTTTGGAATCGTGTTTTTCAATGAGAAGATGAGCAAGAAGAAATGGATTGCCTTAGTATTAATCATCACCGGAATTGCTTTGTATTCGATTGGGGCCTGATATGATTGATTTCAATATCCCACCTTATGTAGGCAAGGAAATTGAGTACGTGCGAGATGCTGCAGAGGTAAATCATAAGATCTGCGGTGACGGCCCGTATACAAAGAAATGCACAGAATGGCTTGAAAACAGGTTCAATGCCCAGAAGGTGCTTCTTACCACAAGCGGTACCTCTGCTCTCGAGATGGCATCAATACTGTGTGACCTTAAGCCGGGTGACGAGGTTATTCTACCCAGCTTTACCTTTTCTTCAACGGCTACAGCATTTCAGATGATGGGCGCTACGCTCGTATTCGTTGATGTCAGTCCCGAAACCATGAATATCGATCCCGTGGCTATTGAATCTGCTATTACGGAGAGAACCAAAGTCATTGTTCCTGTTCATTATGCGGGCGTGTCATGCGACATGGACGCAATTATGAGTATTGCGGATCGATATGGCCTGTTTGTGGTTGAGGATGCCGCGCAGGGAGTAATGAGCTCATATAAGGGTAAGGCTCTTGGCACCATTGGACATTTCGGATGTTATTCGTTCCATGAGACTAAGAACTACTCAATGGGCGAGGGCGGAGCTTTGGTAATAAATGACCCTCGTTTTAATGATCGGGCTGAGATAATTCGAGAAAAAGGTACTAATAGGCAGCGTTTTTTCCGCGGCCAAGTCGATAAATATACATGGGTTGACCGTGGATCAAGTTACCTTCCCTCTGATTTAAATGCCGCATACCTTTACGCGCAGCTCGAGAATGCGGATTTGATTAACAATAATCGCTTAGAAACTTGGTCGTATTATTATGAAAGTCTGCTCTGCCTTGCTGAGCAGGGAAAAATCGAGCTCCCTGTCGTTCCCGACGGCTGTATCCATAATGCTCATATGTTTTACATCAAATGCAAGGATTTAGCCGAGAGGAGTTCTTTAATTAGCTACTTGAAGAAGCGTGGGATTCAGGCAACTTTTCATTATATTCCGTTGCATTCTTCTCCAGCCGGAGAGATGTTTGGTCGGTTTAGCGGCGAGGATGTCTATACGACATCAGAAAGCGACCGTCTAGTTAGATTGCCTATGTACTATGGGCTGAGCGAAATCGACAGACATGCTGTCGTTGAGGAAATCATTGCATTTTACTCTGAATAGTGAGTATTAGTTTTTTCTAGACTGGTCTATTCGATTTTTCGCCTTTATCCGTCTTATTTCAATTGCACGATCAGAACGGTGATACTTAAATGTCGTATATTCCGCTGATGTTGAGCCTTCTGGCCGTTTTAGCGATTCTACTATTCGCTTACTCCTGCGATGTGCATGGAGAAGGTTTTTTGCTCAAGCCGTCTCCATGCATATCAAGGTATGAACTAATCGTGCTTGTTGCATGCCTGGTTGTTGCAGTAATTGGTATTTATGGCTCGTTTCTTACCTATAATTCGTTCTATATATATTCGGATATCGGCAGTGATACGCTGCAGCAGTATTTCCCCTTCTACTACGATCTTATCCGAGATATCAGGGAGGGAACATTTTCTCTTTGGGTATCGAATTACGGACTTGGAGCCAGTAGATTTCTTGTCCAGTCTTGGTTTCTTGATCCGTTTAATCTAATTACAGTTATTGCTGGCGTTCTGTTCTCCGAGGACATACTTCCATATTGTTTGATATATTGCCAGGTCGCTAAGATACTCGCTTGCGGTCTGGTGTTTACCTGTCTCGCAAAATATTATTCGCAGATTCCGCTCGCAAGGATAACCGGAGGCCTAATCTACTCTTTTAACGGTTTTCTGATGCTGTGGGGATCGCATTACTGGTTCGGGAATGCTTGCCTTCTAAGTATTCTACTGTTGCTGGTTGTCGAGAAGGTTTTTGAAAAGCCTTCAGGATTGAGGATTGCTTCGTTAGCTGCTGTAACGGCGATTATTATCTGTACAAGTGTGTATACGGGCTTTATGGTCCTTCTCTTTGGACTGATTTACGCATTGATCCGGTGCGCATTCTTAAGCGAAGATATTGCTCACTTTTTCATTAAGCTCGCTCCTTTGGCAATTTCGGTTGTATGCGGTTGTCTAATTTCTGGCCCAATTTTCTTCACCGTTGCACAGCTTCTCCTATTTGACTCGAGTCGGATTTCGTCGGGTCCGTCTTTGCTGGAAAAAGCTACGACTGCGCTGTCTTCATTTGCTTCTCTAAATATGGTTTTGGCGAGCCTTATTAGGCTTTTGGGCAATAGTTATATTAGCCTTGGAACAGAACCATTTCCCATTGCGGAGACAAACTATTATGAATGTGTGCAGGTTGGCTGCTCCATAGCTTTTGTTATCCTATTTGTTCAGTTCATTTATTTCCTAATCGATGAAAAGTGGAGTAAAAAGCAGAAGCTATTAGTAATATTATCTGTTATATTATGCGTTTTGTTTCTAGTGAATGATTTTTTGCCTGAACTTGCCAACATTTTTGCAGCCAATTCAAGGCGTGCCTCATTTTGCATTGCCTTGGTGGGCTCAATCATGATTGCTTATACACTTGGTAAAATCTTTGATGGTTCTGGCGTGTCCAGTAAAGGGCTTCTAATAGGCTTAGTCGCTTCATTGGCGATTCTATATTCTGCGTATCGAATTGCCACCCAATCTGTCTATCTGTATATTCTGGTTGGCGCGCTCGGCGTTACAGGTGCTGCATCGTTCCTTTATTTTGGTTCGAATAGATCAAAGCATGCTTTCATAATCGCGGCTTGGATTATTGTCTGTTCATCGCTCGCTGACGGTTATGTTACGTCAAATATGCGCTCTACGCTCCATGCTTCTGATTTGCCCTCAAGCAGTCAGATTAGTTCAATAGCTGATGTCGAGGGCGCTCTTGAATATGTTCGGGATAACGACTCAGATTATTATCGAATTGAGAAATTTAGCCCTAACTATACGTGGATGAGCGATTCGTTTATTTATGGATACGACGGTGTGTCCGCATATAACACCTCCTTGCAAGGTGGTGTGATTGAGTTCTATCAGTCGTTTTTCCCGGAGGCATTATCAAATGAAGGGGTTAGCGCATATCAGTCGTTATCTGAGGACAACTATAACCCCTCAGTTGCATCCTATCTTGGGGTGAAATATATCATCTCTGAAGGTGAAGTTGATTTGCCCGGGCTAAAGCCTGTTGCATCGTTTGGAAGTGTCACGCTTTATCAAAATGAATCTTTCGATGGATTTGTCCATCTGGTTAGTACAATCGTTGATAAAGACGAGATAGCCACTCTGTCTTTAGATCAGCGAAGAGATTTGCTTTCTGAAGCTGCCGTAGTCGACGAGAGCAGTATCGATTCATCGTTTAACGCGGATACGGGCGATAACTCCGCTTGCTCAGGCATGATTAATTCGGTTACAAAAATCGACGAGGGAACCTATTCAATAGAAATTACCAGCGCCTCTGATATGCTTGCCGTTGTTCCGATTGCGAATTCGCCCGGGTGGAACTTGACGGTAGATGAGTTGGATTCGGAAATAAAAGATGCTAATTTTGGGTTTATTGGATTTGAGGTTATAAAGGGAAGCCATAGTTACACTCTTTCCTATGAACCTGCTGGCGTAAAATCCGGATGCATTGCGTTTGTTTTGGGATGCGCTGTCCTGTTTTTTGTTACGAGAAACCTACAAGATGTGTTTTTGAAAGGCGTTCCTGATTACAGGAAGCACCTGCATGAAGGTAAATGATTTATTCATTATTCAGTCAGTTTCTTGATTTAGCGTCGAAAGAGGAGAAACGTGCATTTTTCGCTTGGGCTAATATGCCGCGGCCAGGGTGTTGCATATATCTCAGTAAGTGCCCAGTGCGCTGGGGAATACGAACTTCGATTTAGAGCGGAATCTGAAGAGGGGGTTTTGCTTCCAGTCGAGGCATACCATATTGAGGGCGATAAAAGCATCTTGGTAACCCCTCTACTTGAGACCGATTCGGTAATATTGATTAGCGAAGCAGTTGACTCGGCGGGACAGGTACTTGAGCAGAAGGTGAAGAGGCTTAAGCGCACGCAGATAAAATGGTTGTCGCGCTTAAGCTATAAGACCTCTCGCGGCAATGCGTTCAAAGCCCGTGATATTGATCGCGTTACATACACTAGGCAGATACACCTTAACCCAACAATCTATCTTGACGTTCCCGATGCAGACAGCACAATCGTAAAGGGTGTTATTTGCGCACCGGAGAATGAAGACGACATATGCCTATCTCTGCTTGCCGCCGACGGTAGGCTTGTGGAGGATTTTGAGCCATTTATTGGGTCAGCCTCTAACGTTTTGTATGAAGGAGTTCCTCGAAAAGAGATCTCTTTTATGGCGCGCCTTCCAAAGAGCGAAACTTTCTGTCTTGTAGCGTCTGGTGAAAATGGCAGCCGCTCGGCCTTCATGTGCTTCGATTCTCCCTCGAGGGAATACTATGCAGCCTTATACGATCCGCACATGTATAGGTGCTCTGCGCCGCAACGCTGGTCTGGTATATCCGATGCGCGTGCGCATAAGTTGGAGTCTGCGTCTATTGAAGACTACGAATTTGATGGCGTCCTGTTCAGTATTGTCGTGCCCTTATACAACACTCCTGTGCCATTTTTAAGGGAAATGATCGATTCTGTATATAGCCAGTTTTATCAAAAGTGGGAGCTTTTGCTGGTTAATTCTACCCCTGAGAACAATGAGCTTACCAAAGAGCTACAGCAGATTCGTGATTCACGTGTCAAGGTTATAACACTGGATAAAAACTACGGTATAGCTGGAAATACCAATCGCGGTATCGAAGCGGCATCCGGGGACTATATTGTCTTCTTTGACCACGACGACCTGCTTGACCCGATGGCACTTTTCGAATACGCATCTGTACTTCGCGACGATGAAGACGCCGATGCAATCTATTGCGATGAAGACTTCCTAAATGAGGAAGGTTCGTTCGTTGCCCCTCATTTCAAATCAGACTTCAACCTCGATTTGTTACGCTGTCACAATTACATTACCCACCTTCTCGCTGTTCGTGCACCGTTTGCAAAAGAGCTGCGGCTTGATAGCTCGTTCGACGGCGCGCAAGATTACGACTTTCTTCTTCGCCTTGTTGAGAGGACTGATAAGATTGCGCATGTTTCAAAAGTCCTCTATCACTGGCGCATAAGCGACAGCTCTACGGCAAAAAGCGCCGATAATAAAGGGTATGCTGACGATGCCGGACGAAGGGCCCTCCAAGCTCACTACAACCGCCTTGGAATCGCAGCGCGTGCCGAGGCAACGGAAAGCTCCTGTTTTTATCACACGGTTTATGAGGTGCTTGGGGACCCTAAGGTTAGCGTAATTATTCCTAATAAGGATAGTGTCGCTGTGCTCGATCGTTGCCTAAACTCTATTGCGGACAAAACAAACTACGACAATTTCGAAGTAATTGTTGTTGAGAACAACAGTGAATCGCCAGAAACCTTTGATTACTACCAAAATGCATCGGACCGTTTTCCGTTTTTGCGTGTTGTGACCTGGGATGGCCCCTTTAACTATTCCGCAATTAATAACTTCGGTGCTGGATTTGCCACGGGAGATTACTATCTGCTGCTTAACAATGACGTAGAAGTGATTGATCCCGACTGGATGCGCTCGATGGTGTCTGTTTGCCAACGAAGCGATGTCGGCGTTGTTGGCGCAAAGCTTTTGTATCCGGATGATACCGTCCAGCATGCGGGCGTGTTCATGATAACGTGTGGCAGCGTGAACGAGCTTGGGGGCCCTGCTCACGCGTTTACCCACCTTGATCGTAGCGATGCTGGATATATGCGTCGTGCATCGCTTGTTCAAGATGTAAGTATCGTGACCGGCGCATGCTTGATGACCAGTCGGGATGTCTTCGAAGAGCTTGATGGGCTGGATGAGGGTTTTGTCGTTGCGTTCAACGATGTCGACTACTGTCTCCGTGTTCGAGAGAGCGGTCGGCTGGTTGTGTACGATCCCGATGCGCTGCTTTACCATTACGAGTCGTTTAGTCGTGGCTCTGATTCAAGCGGTAAAAACGCCGAGCGCTTTATTGCTGAACAGGGTAAGTTGCGAGCTCGCTGGAATAAGTACTATCTTGGCGGAGACCCGTATTTTGGGGCCTATGCAACGATGCCTTAGTGGTTGAGCTGCTTGTCTTGTTGTCAAATTGAGAGATCGGCTACTACTACAGACCTCCATCCAGAACTGGTTTAGACTCCGCTTCGTTCGTCCATCGTTCGAGGCGGAGCCTCTTTATTCTTGATGCAGGGGAAGCGTTTCTCTCAATTGTTGCGCCGGGGGAACATAGCAAGTTTTCGTAACCTATGGCATGACGACGGTCGCCCTCATCATCAAGATAGTGACGAACGATTGCAATTGGGTTGTCGTATTTTAGCCAGAGATGCGGGTTTCCATTTACATATGAGGTTATCGAGAAATTGGGGTGGGCCACCCGACCCTCTCGCGCTCCATTAATCAGGAAATGGTCGAGAGCGAGCGAGGGGTTCTCGCTAAACGCGGCGGCAATGTCGCGATAATTGTTGAAGTAGAACGAATAATCGAAGACAGGCGAATAGTCAATGCCGTCGCGCACTTTGGAAAGATGCTCTAGTCCGGTGGGGTTGGTGATTGCCTCATATTGGAGAGGCGTCGACATCCCTGGTGTGCATCTTGTTGGATCCATAGGATTAAAAACCTTGCACGCAAATGCAGACAGATTGTGCTTCACAATGTAAACATTCAGAAGCCTTTCAGCGAGAAATCCAAATACGCGCTGTTGATAAGGCGGTCGATCGGCTAGCGGGTCAATCGCTTGGGCTAATCTGTGCTCAACGCCAAAAAGCCATTGCGCGTAGGCATTGAATAGTTGTCTATTGCAAATGATGATGTTGAAGGGGGATAAGAATTCATTGCGCATCACCTTGTCGAACGCATCACTGTATTCGGGGTAATAACGGCCAATAACCATTTTTGCTTTTATCAGGTCGGTTGAGCTGTGGTGGATGCGATAGTGTTTGGCAACCGAACAGTTTTTCGAACCATCGTGGAGAAATGCCTTTTGCGCCACGATGCAGTCGTGGCCTTCCAGAATGTTGCGTATTTCTTGCTCTGACAGTGGATATGGTTGGTTGGACGGAGACAGGGGGCTTGCAAGAAACCTCCTATAGTGAACCAACCCCACAATATCTTCTTGTGTTTTTTTCCATATCCATTTAAGTCCCGTGAGCTCGCAATATGTGGAATTGTTCTCAGAAATATTACCAAGAAAGCCATCATCAAATTCCCAGCCAGGTTTTCTTTCGTTTTTGGGGAGTTTATATGCCCCAACAAAAAGTGGTTGATAGGGATATGGGTGAGGCACTTCACAGTAGGCGTGTGCTGCTATATATACTTTCATCCCGCCCCGATCAAGTCGTTTTCATTACAGCAGATATTATATGACGAATTGAAGGGCAGGGCCGATAATGAGAGCATAGGGGTTGTCGCATGCTCGGTACGCTTGGCATGCCGAACCTCGAGGTAAGCCACAGGCTATCCGAGAGTCTTCGCTGATGGTTGGATTATCGAGGAAGCCTGATTTATTGCGTGCGAGGTGAACGGGCGGACGCGATGCGGCTATGATTAGAACAGTTTTCATGGCTTCTCGAACGAAAGGCTTCGCATGAAAGGCATCATCCTCGCGGGCGGATCGGGCACCCGCCTGTACCCGCTCACGCTCGTGACCAGCAAGCAGCTGCTGCCGGTCTACGACAAGCCCATGATCTACTACCCGCTCTCCGTCCTCATGATGGCGGGCATCCGCGACATCCTCATCATCTCGACGCCGACGGACCTGCCCAACTTCCAACGCCTGCTGCGCGACGGTTCCGACTTCGGCATCTCGCTCTCCTACGCCGAGCAGCCCTCGCCGGACGGCCTCGCCCAGGCCTTCCTCATCGGCGAGGGCTTCATCGCGGGCGAGCCCTGCGCCCTCGTGCTCGGCGACAACATCTTCTTCGGCAACGGCCTCAGCAGGCACCTCCGCCGCGCCGTCGCGAACGCGGGGGAGGGCCTCGCCACCGTCTTCGGCTACCACGTGGACGACCCGGAGCGCTTCGGCGTGGTGGAGTTCGACCAGGACGGCCGCGCGGTCTCCATCGAGGAGAAGCCGGAGAGCCCGAAGAGCTCCTACGCCGTCACCGGCCTCTACTTCTACCCGGGCGACGTGGCAGAGCGCGCGAAGCGGGTCACACCCTCCGCGCGCGGCGAGCTCGAGATCACCGACCTCAACCGGATGTACCTCGAGGACGGCTCGCTCTCCGTGGTCACTCTCGGTCGAGGCTACGCCTGGCTCGATACCGGCACCATGGAGTCGCTCTACGAGGCCGGCGAGTTTGTGCGCGCCGTCGAGCGCGCCCAGGGCGACCGCGAGAAGCACGGCGCGTTCACCGGCCGCTATATGGTGA
>ENA-OOWK01000906-OOWK01000906.1-human-gut-metagenome-genome-assembly--contig:-NODE-906-length-17496-cov-2.211284_pt1 | contig 17496 bp, 15 predicted proteins | sample MGYA00241405_ERZ501317 | MGnify/ENA primary metagenome ERZ501317 (study PRJEB25962, sample SAMEA1972440) | human gut metagenome | biome: human gut; feature: human-associated habitat; material: faeces... | reverse complement strand
CGAGTATTCAAACCGCCGCGACTAAAGTCACAAATATAGGGGATAGGCTCTCTTTCGGGCGTCTGTTTCGCTCTACAAATCAGGATTTAAAGTCTTGCGAGTACCGCTCTTGCGGCCTTAATTCCGGAAGCCCCCGCCTGTGCAAGTCCTCTTGTCGTTCCTGCGCCATCACCGATAGCGAAGAATCCAGGAAGTTTTGTCTCAAGTTCGTGGCTTAACTCTAAACGGGAAGAGTAGAATTTGACTTCTGCACCATATAAAAGAGTGTCATAGTTTGCAGTACCAGGAGCTACTTTATCAAGGGCATAGATCATCTCAATAATATCATCAAGCTGACGCTTTGGAAGTGCCAAAGATAAATCTCCAGGAACAGCAGCAGTCAGTGTAGGCTTTACGAAAGACTGGCTTAAACGATGTTCATTTGTACGGATACCCTTTACCAGGTCACCGAAACGCTGTACAAGCACGCCGCCAGCTAACATATTAGAAAGGGAAGCAATGTGCTTACCATAACGATATGGCTCATCAAATGGTTCTGTAAAACGGTTGGAAACAAGAAGGGCAAAGTTTGTATTCTCACTGCGAAGAGAAGCATCAGAGTAAGAATGACCATTTACCGTGTTAATTCCTTCTACATTTTCAGCAACAACGTGTCCGTAAGGATTCATACAGAAAGTACGGACGCTGTCACCATACTGTTTTGTACGGTAGACAAGTTTTGACTCATATACGACATCTGTGATATGTTCAAATACTCGTGCAGGAAGTTCCACACGAACACCGATATCTACCTGATTGTTAATAAGCTTAATTCCAAGATTCTTACACTGGTTTGCAAACCATTCTGCACCGCTTCGTCCAGGAGCAGCGATTAAATACTGACAACGTGCGACATCCCCTTTTTCTGTTACAAGTTCATAACCTTCTGAGCAGGTTTTAATCTCAGAAATAGCAGTATTAAAATGGAAATCCATTTTATCTTTTAAATCTTCATAAATATTTGTAAGAATCATAAGATTCTTTTCTGTACCAAGATGTTTGCACTGTGCCTGTAAAAGATGAAGGTCGAATTCAAGAGCCTTTTTTGCAAGAGCCTGTGCTTCTGGAGTTGTTGTAGAGAAATAGCTAGTAGTAGCACCGTGAGCTACATTTACATCATCTACATAATGAATCAGTTCCATAACTTCATCATGATCCATATAATCAGTAAGCCAGCCGCCAAATTCTGTAGTAAAGTTAAATTTACCGTCAGAAAATGCACCAGCACCACCAAAGCCGCACATAGTATCGCAGACTTTACAGTTGATGCACTGCTTTACCTTTTTTGCTACAATAGGGCAGCTTCTTTTATAAATATCCCTTCCCTGTTCAAAAACACCAATCTTTAAGGAAGGATTTTTTAAACTAAGTTCGTAACCGGCATAAATACCAGCTTCACCGCAGCCAATAATAATAACATCATATACCTGATTCATCAAATTACCTCCTAAATTAATGGTTTACATTTATTATAATGTAAAGAAAACCATAAAAATCCACTATGTATTATAAAGAAAAAAGAATAGAATGTCAAATGTTTTAGAAAATTAAGTGAGAGACTTCGTCATACAATTGTTAGGTGCTTTACTGAGTAAAATAATTGGATAAAATAGTAGAAAGAATTCAAAAAATATTCTTAATAAATATTAAGAAGTCAAAGTAACCTTCTACCATGTATAATGAAGATGTGGTACAATATTCTCAGGCAGATTTAAGAATTTTTAAATAAGATTCTTTTTACAGAACATGCAGAATATAAAAATGTTCCGTAATTGTGAACATTCTTTTAATTTATTGTGATGTTTGATGATTTTTCAGAGTAATTGTGCTATCATAACAAAATAAGTTTCAAGTGACTATCTTAAAGCTTTGCCAGAGCGTGTTTGAAAAATGCAAATTGGGGCGTGCAGATTGCAGGAATGATTTTTCAAACATACTCTAGGCTTTTTATAAAAGATATTAAGGAGGTTGTTATGTTTCGGAAGAAGAATGGGCAGGAATTTATGGATGAGACGAATTTAGATTCATCCACAAATGATAAGGAAGAGAAGAAAGGATTTTTCCACAGGAAAAAGAAAAAAGAAATCAATCTGTATGAGGACGATATGGGATATATCGAGGATGACAGTAATTTCGATGAAGACGAATATGATAAAGAATTAGAAGAGTTACAGGAAGAAGAGAAGCCAGAGAAGAAACGGGGATTTTTCCATCGCAAGAAGAAAGAAGAGGAAAAATCTGGTGGTACGGAGAAGCTTGAAGGTACTAAGGAAGAGGAAGAAAGTCTGTTAAGCGATGACGATGCCATTATTTTGCAGGAGCCGGAGAAGAAGAAGTTTTCCAAGAAGAAGCTGGCGCTTATCTGTGGTACGGCAGCAGTCATAGTGATCGCTGTTGTTTTTTTTGTGATTCGCAATATCGGAGGAACAAGTGAGGGCAAGGCTTATGTGGAGTCTGTTCGTGAGATTACAGGACTGGGAACTGCTGGTGGTGCGAATAACCGTTATACAGGAACTGTTGATGCAGAGAAGTCATGGAAGATTACATTACAGTCTGATTTATCTGTAGAGAAACGCTATGTTAATGTAGGGGATCAGGTAAAGAAGGGAGATAAGCTCTTTAAGTACAACACACAGGAGTTAAAGCTTTCTAAAGAAAAGAAAGAACTTGAGCAGGAGACTTTACAGAATGAGATTACACAGTTGACAAAGGATATTAAGTCTTATCAGTCTGATTTGAAGTCTGCAAGTGCCAGTGAGAAGATTCAGCTTCAGACACAGATTTTAACGGCTCAGACAACAATTAAAAAAGATCAGTATACGATTAAGTCCAATAAAGAGTCAATTAAGTTGTTAGAGAAGAACATTAAAGATGCAACAGTAAAAAGTAAGATGAATGGTCTTGTAAAGAAAGTAAATGCATCTTTAGAGACTTCCTCTTCGGATGATAGTTCGGATGACGGCTCGGATTCTGGTGATGGAAGTTCAGATGATTCCTCTTACATGACAATTCTTGCGGTAGGTAATTACCGAATTAAGGGAACTGTCAGTGAGACGAATGTATGGAGTCTTAACGAGGGAGATCCAGTTATTGTTCGTTCAAGAGTGGATAATTCCCAGACCTGGAAAGGAACAATCAGCAGCATTAAGACGGATACGACGGCAGATGATACCAGTGACAGCAGCTCTGATTATTCAGATGGCTATACAGATGATGAAAGCAGTACAGGAGAAACTGCCTCTAAGTATAACTTTTATGTGAAGTTAGATAATGATAAGGATTTGATGATGGGACAGCATGTCCTTATAGAACAGGATAATGGACAGGACGAGCAGAAAGAGGGTATGTGGCTGCCATCTGCTTACATAAAGAAAAATAATAACAAATACTATGTATGGCTCGATTCTCATAATAAGTTAAAGCTTCATGAGATTCAGGTTGGAGAGTACGATGAGAATCTTGATGAGTATGAAGTAAAGAGCGGCCTTAAAACAAGTGATTACATTGCATGTGACGACAGTACATTAAAAGAAGGCATGAAAGTTACAAAGGTAAGTCCGGAAGATAATACATCTGGTTATGGAGATGAGCAGGAGAATGATGATGCAGAGTCATTTGGTTCAGATGCATCTGAAGATACTTCAGATGTGGGAGAGGATTATTCAGATTACAGTGATAGTGCGGATACATATGACAGCTCTGATGATGGAAGTCTGAGTGACGGTGCAGATTTTGGAAGTGATAGCTCAGATTCTGGTAACAGTGGAACAAGTGATAGTGATATTGCGGACTTTGGGGAATAAGGATTCCCGTCAGGAAAGGACATATAGCATATGCTTTTGGAACTAAAACATATTTATAAGAATTATTTACAGGATAAGATTGTCATACCAGTTCTTAAAGATGTAAATATCTCTATTGATGAGGGCGAATATGTGGCAATTATGGGACCTTCTGGTTCTGGAAAGACAACACTGATGAATATTATCGGTTGCCTGGATCGTCCGACAAAGGGAGAATTTCTTTTAGAAGGGGAATCTATTGTTAATTATAACGAGAACCGCCTGTCGGATTTACGTTTGAATACTTTGGGATTTGTATTTCAGAGTTTCAATCTTCTTCCAAAACAGACAGCACTTGACAACGTAGCCCTTCCGTTAAGTTATGCAGGAGTGCCGGTAAAAAAGCGAAAGGAAATTGCTTTTCAGGCATTAAAGAGAGTAGGGCTAGCAGAGCGAGTACATTTTAGACCGAGTCAGCTTTCTGGCGGACAGCAGCAGAGAGTAGCAATCGCAAGAGCTTTGGTAAATAATCCAAAGATTATTCTTGCGGATGAGCCAACAGGAGCACTGGACAGCCGTTCTGGTATTCAGGTAATGAATCTGTTCCAGCAATTGAATGAAGAGGGAGTAACGATTATTATGATTACGCATGATGCCAATATTGCGAATCATGCGAAGAAAGTACTCCATATTTTTGATGGAGAGATTGTGGAAGACAAGGAAAGAAAAGAAAAGCAGCAGGCCGAAGTTCAGAGTGAAAAAGAAGCGAAGAATGATACAGTATTTTCAGAAATCGAACAGGACTTTGGCGTAAAAGAGTGGGAAGGAGAGATCTGATTTGAAGGGAAAGAAAAAGATACTACTTGCAGTAGCGCTGGTTCTTGTGATGGCAGTGGGGATTACTTCCATTGTCGTTATAAGAAATAGAAACAAAACAGTAGTAAAAGTATTCCCGGTAAGTATGCTGAACAGTTCGGACTGGTTTGATACAGATACTTCTCTTACGGGAACTCTTACTTCAGACTACATACAGGAAGTTCATATTGATGGTGGACAGAAGGTAAAGAAAGTCTATGTAAAAAAGGGCGATAAAGTAAAGAAAGGAGATATTCTTTTAAAATATAATGTCTCTGAGAAAGAATTGGATTTGAAATTACAAAAACTTCAGATACAGTCTTCTAAAATGGAAATCGCCGAGATGGAAAAAGAGCTGAAAAAGCTGGAAAACTAGCATAAAATCAAATAAACTCCATACAAAAGGACATCATGATTCTGGTGTCCTTTTGTGATGTTTTGTGGATGTTTTGACTAAGAAATAAAGAACAAAATATCACAAAACATTTTATTTTGTATAAAAAATAAGAGAAAAGGCAAACAAAAAAGCGGAAATAAATTTTGAATATTGGTTGATTTTTTTTTATGATGTGATAAAATAGGGATGTACAGGATGAACGCTTGTACGTTGTCCTAAAGAAGGAACATAAAATAATGGAGGTGTTACGTTATGGCATACAAAATTAGCAGTGATTGCATCAGCTGCGGTGCATGTGAAGCAGAGTGCCCAGTAGGCGCTATTTCCGCAGGAGCTGATAAGTACGAAATCGACGCTGGCAAATGCATCGATTGCGGCGCTTGCGCTGGTGTTTGCCCAGTAGGCGCTCCAAAAGCTGAATAGTTTTTGGTAAAAAGTAAGGCAGGAGAATATCCTGTCTTATTTTTTGCGTGCAGATACAAAAAAAGGAACCCAAAACGGGTTCCTTTTTTGTTAGGTTAGGAGAATAATTTTATGGAGAAAAAAGTAGTCTAATTTTTTTCTGGAATAATTTCCAGCCAGTAGCCGTCTGGGTCGGCAATGAAGTAAATTCCCATTGCTTTGTTTTCATAACAGATGCAGCCCATTGCTTTGTGCTTTTCATGAGCAGCCTCAAAATCAGAAGTGGTGAATGCAATGTGGATTTCATTGTCGCCGAGGTCATAAGGATCATGGCGATCTCTAAGCCAAGTCAACTCTAACTGGTGTTTAGTGGAGGTATCACCAAGGTAAACTAAGATAAAGCTGCCGTCCTCCGCGATTTTTCGCGAAACCTCTGTCAGACCAAGTGCTTCTTTGTAAAAGGCAAGGCTCTCATCAAGATTGAGTACATTGATATTATTGTGCGCAAATTTGAAGTTCATCGGAATCGCCTCGTCTCGTCATTTCATTGGGTTAATCTTTTCTATATCTCTATTATATTCCATGGCAAGAAAAAAATCATCCTTTTCCGATGAAAGTTCCATTACAATTTGGTAACCATTTGAACAGAAGAATAACATTAACTGATATAGTCTTCTATCCGTTTCACAAGCTCCTCATAACTCTGGATGGGAATTCCAAGCTGCAGCTGACCACGGTCATAGGAAGGCAGTGTGGAGGTATAAACTTCAAATACAGTTTCCGGAACATTTTTATCCGGAAGGAAGACAGCAATCTTTCCATCGTATTCCCGCAGATAGTACTGCGGTGAGATGGATTTACTGTCAGATTCCCCAATTGTCTGAGAAAGAGGGACATCCGACATCTGCTCACTGGTTTCTTGGCCTGGAGCCTCAGAAGGAGGTTGGGAAGCGCTCAGATCGGAAACAGTAAGAAGAAATGCGGTGATGATGCATACCGCAGTCAGTGCGGCACAGGTAAGCAGGATATTTTGTCTCAATAGAGCGCACCCTTTCTTTTTTATGGTTTCATCGTAAGCTGACAGAACGATTATGATACTATCCTTAATTTGTCCAACTCAGGATAATTTATACAGTAAACGGGAAACTTACAAATTTTACAGGAGAAGAAACTGTGAATTTAGCTAAATTCCTAATTTTTTCAAAATTTTAAGATTTTTAACTTTTATTGTGGTATAATAAGTAGCGTGTACATATAAGTCACAAATGTCGTACAGCAAACGAATGAAAATCCATCTCCGCAAATACCGGAAGCGGAGAACGAATCATAGAAGGAGGAGGATTTGTTTGGAAACAGCAAAACGTCCGGGACCGGTCAGAAGGTTTTTTCGAGGACTGGGCCGCACTTTTGCCATTCTGATCTTTATTGGAATTATTACCGGTTCGATCGTTGTATCGGTAATGGCACTTTATGTGTTCAACTCTCTGGAGGGAGCGCCGGTTGTCGATCTTTCCAATGTCGAAGTAAACCTCAACAATACATCCTATATCTACGTCACAGACCCGGAAACACAGGAAGAAACTGTTGTTAAGGAACTGTATTCCGGTCAGAACCGTGAATGGGTCAGCTATGATGAAATTCCGGAGATGATTGTCAACGTAACGGTTGCTGCGGAGGATAAGCGTTTTTGGGAACATCATGGTGTTGACTGGCTTAGAACGATCAAGTCGACCCTGAGCTATTTTGGTGGCTCCAGTCGAATTCAGGGTGGTTCCACCATCACCCAGCAGGTAATCAAGAACCTGACCGGTAATGATGAGGTTACTCCGGAACGAAAGGTTCAGGAAATCTTTACTGCATTGAAGCTGGAAAAGAGTTACAGCAAGGAACAGATTATGGAAACCTATCTGAACGTTGCATTCTTTTCCAATCAGTGTTACGGTATCCAGAGTGCGTCCAAGCTCTACTTTAATAAGGATATCAGTGAACTCAATGTGGCCGAGGCGGCAACCTTGATTGCGATTACAAACGCTCCGACCAAATATAATCCATTGCGTGAAACCACCAATGAAACGTATGGATGGGGTACCGGTATGGAGGAAAACGCAAAACGCCGTGAATATATTCTGGGCGAAATGCGTGACCTCGGAATGCTGACACAAAGCGAATATGAAAAATGGGTAAATTATGATGTACAGCTTGCTGAAAGAGAAGAAGTGGAATCCACTTCGGATGGTATGACCGCTCTAACCGACTGGCATACTGACCAGGTTATCGAGGATGTCATTACCGACCTTCAGGAAGAATACAACTATACCCGTGCTTATGCTACCGATATGGTTTACAGCGGTGGCTACCGCATCTATTCGACCATGGACCCAAAAGTACAGAAATCTCTGGAAGCGTCTTATGCTGATTCCTCCACATTCCCACCGCTGAACAACTCGGAATATCCGCAGACAGCAGCAATCGTTATTGCTCCGGACGGAAGTGTAAAGGGCATGATCGGCGGCAACGAAAAGACTTCCAACCGACTGTTTAACCGTGCAACTCAGTCGCAGCGTCATCCGGGTTCTACCATGAAACCGATCTCGGCTTACCTCAATGCGTTTGAACGAGACCTGATTACCTGGTCGACTACCTTTGTTGATGAGCCGCTGACTCTGACCGAAAACGGAAAAACATTCCAGTGGCCGCAGAACTATTCAAACAGCTATACTCACCAGCCAATGACAGTTCAGTATGCGATCCAGCAGTCTATCAACACCGTTCCAGCGCAGATTGTCAATATTTTGACCCCGCAGGTTTGCTATGATACTCTGAAGAATAAATTCCAGGTCAGCACCCTGCATGAACTGGATGCAACCAGCCTTTCTGCAATGGCACTTGGTGGTATGACTACCGGTATGACATTGGAAGAATTGACAGGCTGTTACCAGATTTTTGTAACCGGTGGTAAATATGTAAAACCATATACCTATACCAAGGTTACAGATATGGAAGGAAACATTGTCCTGGAAAAAGATACCACACAGGTTCGAGTTGTATCGGAAGAAACCGCAACGGTACTCAACCGACTGCTTCAGACTGTTGTAACACAGGGTACCGGTGCAAAAGCAAATCTGAAAAGTGAAACTGGAATTACCACCGCAGGTAAAACAGGTTCTTCCACCGGTGTTAAGTATGTTAACGGTGTGGAAGTTGCTATCGATAACCCTGACCTTTGGTTTATCGGCTTTACTCCATATTATATTGCTGGTGTCTGGATGGGTTACGATATTCAGGAAGAAATCTATTATTCCACCTATCCGACCCCGATTTTCTGGAAGAATCTGATGCTCCCAATTCATGAAGGACTGGAAGCAAAAGATTTCACCTATTCCGAAAATGTAAAGGCAATGCAGTATTGTACGGAATCCGGTGACCTTGCGACAGAAAACTGTCCATCCACAGCAACTGGCTGGTATAAGGAAACCTATATTCCATCATCCTGTATTCTACACAGAAGCGCTTCTTCAGCAACTCAGGAAGATGATCACAACACCACAGATTCCGATGATTCTTCGGATTCCAGCTCTTCTTCCAGTTCTTCTGGATCCTCTTCTCTTTCTTCGGCAGCGAAAGGAAACAGCAGTGACAGCAGCACATCCGGTGGAAGAAAAGTGATTCAGAAAAATGATAGCAGCACATCTTCCAGCAGCGAAGATGATGAAGATGGCAGTTTCTGGGATAGTGTAAGCGGCTTATTCGGACAAAGAGGATAACCCGTAAGATACAGAAAAAATACAAAAGACTTCTCGGCAGTACAGAAAAAACGCCGGGAAGTCTTTGTTGTTTTTAACAAGAAACATACAGAATCTTTAATCTTTTTTAAAGTCCTTGTTCTGTTCATTCTACCGTCACAAATTCATGATAGGATAAAATTTGCAGGATTATGCTGGGAGTGATTCTCTTTTGGAATCAGAAACTGCCGTTTTCCCGCGGCAAAATCATTTGGGGGGATGAAAAATGTATCGGATCTTAGTGGTAGACGACGAAGAAAAAGTTCGAGTCCTGATTCGTAAGTATGCGGAATTTGAAGGATACGAAGTAGAAGAAGCTGCGGATGGAATGACAGCAATCGAATTATGCCGACAGGAAAAATTCGATTTGATGATACTGGATGTCATGATGCCGGAATTGGACGGCTTTTCAGCATGCAGAGAAATCCGCAAGTTTTCTCAAATTCCGGTGCTGATGCTTTCCGCGAGGGGAGAAGAATACGATCGTATTCATGGATTTGAACTGGGTGTGGATGACTATGTTACAAAGCCGTTTTCTCCGAAAGAATTGATGCTGCGTGTGCAGGCAATTATTAAGAGAAGCAGCGGTTATTCTGCACCACGCAAAGAGATCCTTACCTTTGAAGGACTGAAGGTAGACTTTACTGGAAGAATGGTGTATGTAGATGGGGAACAGATCTCGCTTTCACCAAAAGAATATGAGCTGTTTTTCTACCTGGTACGCAACCGCGGAATTGCATTGACCAGAGAAAAACTGATCAATGATGTTTGGGGATATGATTTCTTTGGAGATGACCGTACCCTGGATACACACATTAAATTGCTGCGAAAAGCTTTAGGCCAATACAGCCGCTATATCGTTACCCTGCGCGGTGTTGGTTATCGCTTTGAAGCACAGTAAAGACCATGGGTGCTCATGGTCTTTTGTCCCAAAAAAGATTGGCGGCAGTCTTGGTGTTTTTCATCGGCGTGTTGCTGATGGCCTGGTTTGCTCAGCTTTTCTTTCTGGACGATGTTTATCAATTCTTAAAGAAGAACATGGTAAAATCCGCATTAGTGGAAGTATCAAACAATATTGACGAAAATAATCTGGATGAAATCATTTCGAAGATTCAATCTGCCGGTATAGAAGTCAGAATTGTTGACTCAAATGGAGTGGACCGTTTGAATACCAAACAAACTTCTCTTGCAGAATACACAACAGAGCAGCTGATTGATTTGTATCAGGATGAGGTTTCAGAAAATGGAATCATGTGGGAACACCTGACCAAATTTGATGTTGCGGATGAATCGGATGAAGAAACAGATTCGGCTTTTTATAAAGACTCCAATACATGCAGGATGATTACCTGCGCTCAACTGGTAAAACAAAAAGATGGAACAGAGCTTTTGGTTTTGATGCGTTCAATTATCACGCAAAACAGGATAAATATGGATGTAATGTGGACTCAGATGCTTTTTCTTTCCATAACATTATTATTGCTTGCACTTGCAGGCTGTCTCTTCCTGAAAACGAGGTTTAACTGCAAAATAGGGCAGTACAAGGAAGTTGCTCAGGAACTGGCTGTGGGAAATTTTAATGTTTGTTTTCCAGTACAAGGGTGTTCTTCTATGAAAGATCTTGGAGAGTCGCTTAACTGCGCAGTAAAGAAATTCTCAGAAACTGAACAAAACCGGGAAGAACTCCTAGCAAATATTTCTCATGATTTGCGTGCGCCGCTGACTATGATGATCGGCTATGCTCAGATGATGCAGGAAATTCCTGGTGAGAATACAACAGAAAATGTTCAGATTATGATAGATGAGGCAAATCGCCTTTCTATGCTGGTTAACGATATTTTAGATCTTTCCAAAATGAAAGAGGCAGCGCCTCGTTTGAAGCTTGAAACTTTTTGTCTTACTGATTTATTGCAGGAGACAGTATATCATTATCAAAAATTGACAGCACAAAAACAGTGGGAAATTAGTTTTGAGAAGGATCGCAGGGTGTGGGTAAGAGCAGATCAAACAAAGATTAGCCGCGTAATCTATAATTTTATCTGCAACGCAATCAACCACACAGGACAAGATAAAAAAATCCGGGTACAACAGCTTGTACAGGATAAAAAAGTTTTTGTGAGAGTAACCGATAATGGTCCGGGTATTGCAGAAGATAAGATCTCCAGTATCTGGGATCGATATTATCGGATCGAGCAGGGAAACAGAACTTCTGCTTCAGAGGGAAGCGGACTTGGGCTTTGTATTGTAAAAAACATTCTCCAGCAGCATCAGGCTGAATATGGGGTAGAAAGCAAACAAAATCAGGGAAGCACCTTCTGGTTTGCGTTGGAAGTGCTGGATCAGCAGCAAACAGAAAAATTTGTTAAAAAACAAAACCAGTAAAAAAAGCCCCCGATTATCAAGATCGGTGGCTTTTTTTAGTTATCCTTGAGCAGAGAGTTTTTGCTGCAGTTCACGGTGCTGCCATTTGTTGGATTGGAGACGAACGACAAAGAAAATGATGCGGAATACCCAGTCAAGGAACATTGCAAACCATGTACCCAGAACGCCCATTCCTAACATGGTTCCAAAAACGTAGCTCATGCAGATACGGCAAATCCACATGGAGAGAACAGAAACGGTCATGGTAAACTTCACATCGTTTGCAGCGCGCAGACCATTTGGCATCGTAAATGCCGTTGGCCAAAGGACCGCACAGAACAGGCTGTGCCAGAGCATGATCTGTTCTGCAGTGGAGGTTGCTTCTGCTGACAGATTAAAGAATCCGACAATCGGTCCGCAGAAAACAGCAATCAAAATATTGAGGATCAACATAAAGATATAGGCAAGTCCGGTCAGACGGACAATGTATTTTTTGGCTTCTTCATATCTTTGTGCACCCACACATTGTCCTACTACGGTTACCATAGCAAGTCCAATTGCAGTACCAGGGATAATCGGGAAGCCGGCAATCGAGTTGCAGACAGCGTTTGCAGCAATGGCAGCGGTTCCATAAGAGGCGATCATACCCTGAACAATCCATAAAAAATTCCGTTGTACTTTCTTTTCCATATCCGGAACATTCCGTTCTCCAGACCATTTGGAATGCCGATTTCCAGAATATTTTTGACCATCTGAGGATGAAATTCCAAGTGAAGGTAAGAGTCAACATGGATAATGTTGACAGGACGTTTTAAGAGAATCAAAATGAAGATTGCACCTACAATACGGGAAATCAAGGTTGCAAGTGCTGCACCAGCAGCTCCCATGTTAAATCCAAAGATAAAAATTGCGTTTCCTCCAACATTGATACAGTTCATGATGATGGAGATTGTCATGGAAACTTTGGAGTTTCCCATAGCACGGAACAATGCTGCACCGGCATTATAAAGAGCAATAAAAGGATAGGAAAGCGCAGTCAGGAAAAAGTAAATCTCAGCGTTATCCATAACCGCACGCTCAACATCATGATAAATCAGTCCCAGAATTTGTGGTCCGCCAAAAACACAGATTCCGCCAATTACCATAGACAGAACAAACACGGAAAGTACGAGCTGTTTGGCAGCTTCACAAGCTTTATGCGGTTCTTCACGACCAATGTACTGGGAGGAAATGATGGCGCCGCCGGTGGCAAGAGCGGAAAAGATGTTGATCAGCAGAATGTTGATTGCATCGACCAGCGATACACCGGAAACAGCAGCCTCACCGCAGCTGGAAACCATGACAGTATCGGCCATACCGATGGTGATGGCAAGAAATTGTTCGATGATCAGCGGGATAATCAGGCGCTGAAGGTCTTTTTTGGAAAACAAGAATACCCATCCTTTCAAAATCAATTTTTGTGTCAACACATTTTAAAGAAACTTGACACAAAGCATAAAAATATTTCATTATTTTAACACTTTGTTTGGAATAGAACAATAGAGTAGTGAAGTTTAGAACGAAAAAAATTTTAGAGAATACGATGACTGCAAATAGTACAGGATGTTAAAAATTGGGTCAAAATGTATGAGATTTTACGATGGATGTTTGATAAATTCACGAAAATTCGCTATAATAAAAAAATCAAGAAAAAAGGAAGGGAATGCGTTTTGTCAATCTATTTTGGAATGGCAGCCTTTTTATGTGCAGGTTCGCTGCTCTGGAAACAGACCTCTCCGCTTCAGGGAGAGTTTTTAGAAAAGAATCGAAAACAGCTTCAAAATCTGTTTTTGATGACAGCAGCATTGATTTTTATTTTTGTTGCAACCTTCCGCTATGGAATAGGATACGATTACTTTAATTATGAAAACCTCTATGAGCAGTTGGGACCATTATCGATCCAGCAGCTTGTTACAGATCATGTCGGACGTGAGTTTATCGGCTATTCGATCTTCACCCACCTGTGCTGGGAACTGGGGCTAAGTTATCGGATGCTTCTGTTTGTTGTAAATATCATTTTAACAGTGATCGTGTTCTGGTTTCTCAAGCGATATTCTCCTCTACCATGGCTGGGTGCATATCTTTATCTGACACTGCAGTTTTTTGCACATAGCATGAATTTGTTTCGGCAGTCCATCGCAGCGACAATCTGCCTGCTGGCATTTCCTTTTTTAAAGAAACGCAAATTGATTTTCTTTGTTCTGGTGGTTCTGCTGGCTTCTGCATTTCACATTTCGGCGCTCTTCCTGCTTCCGTTTTACTGGATTTTAAACTGGAAAGTTGATGGTAGAATCTACGGTGTGATTGCAGCGATTTCTCTCCCGATTTACCTGTTCAGCACGCAAACAGCACAGTTTTTGACCCATTATCTGTTTCAAAATTATGCCGGCTATATCGGTTCGCACTACTGGGCAGGTCTGGGAAAACGTTATGTGATCTTTCCAGCAATTTATTTTGTTGCAGTATGGTTTTTCCGAAAGAGATTGCTTGATCAGGATGAGAAAAATCGAATCCTGATTAATTCCTCGTTTTATGTGCTGATCTTGTATGTGTTCAGTACCCATCACATGATTCTCGAACGCTTTTCAATCTATCTTTTTATGTATGCAATGGTACTGCTTCCAAAGCTGGTCTGCACATTCTGCCAAACCAGCGAAGTAGAAAAAGTAGATAAAAAGCGGGCAAAATCAGCATCTAAACGGACAAAAAATACGCACAACCAGAAAAAGAAAGAAATGGTTTTCTTGGCATCTGTTCTAGTAGTTACCATCAGTTTTGGCTATTTGATCTTTGCTTCCCAGCAGGGAACGAACGGATTTCATAAAGTTTATCCATATGTATCGGTGTGGACAGAGCAATGATTCCTTCGAAAATGCTTGTATCATGGGAAAAATTGTGCTAAAATGGATTCGGTTTATGCGGCCTTATGATGCCGAAAAAAGAGGACAACGTTTTCAGAAAAGGAGATTGAGTTATGTCAGGACATTCCAAGTGGAATAATATTAAACGTAAAAAAGAAAAAACAGACGCTCAGAAGGGTAAAATTTTTACCAAGATTGGCCGTGAAATGGCAGTAGCAGTTCGTGAAGGCGGACCAGACCCTCTCAACAACGGTAAACTTCGTGACCTGATTGCAAAAGCAAAAGCAAACAACATGCCAAACGATACCATTGATCGTGGCATTAAGAAAGCGGCCGGAGATGCCAATGCAGATAACTTTGAGGTGCTTACCTATGAAGGATATGGACCAAATGGCGTAGCGATTATCGTAAAAACTCTTACAGACAATAAAAACCGTACTGCCGGAAACGTAAGAAGCTATTTTACCAAGGGAAATGGAAATATCGGAACCCCTGGCTCTGTATCTTTTATGTTTGATAACAAAGGACAGATTATCATTGATAAGGAAGAATGTGAAATGGATGCAGACGACCTGATGATGATTGCCCTGGATGCAGGCGCAGAAGATTTCGCAGAAGAGGAAGACAGCTACGAAATTCTTACAGATCCGGATGAGTTCAGCACTGTAAGAGAAGCCCTGGAAAAAGAAGGCATTCCTATGATGGAAGCTCAGGTGGCTATGATTCCTCAGACTTATGTGGAACTTACAGATGAGCAGGATATTAAGAACCTTCAGAAAACCCTGGACTTACTGGATGACGATGATGATGTCACAGATGTGTGGCACAACTGGGATGAATAAGCCCCTTTATGTATAAAAAACAAAAGGATACACATAATACCTCCAGAAGAAAATCTGGAGGTATTGTTATGTCTGAAGAAAAACAGGAAAAGCTGGAAAAAACAGAAAAACAAAATGAGGAAATTACAGAGCTTGGAGAAGTACTGCTGGAAGAAAATGAGAAGCAGTATCATATTCAGCTTTTGTCCGTAATAGGAGAGGTGGAAGGCCATGAATGTCTTCCAAATAACAGCAAAACCACCAAATACGAACATGTTTTGCCAAAGCTTGCTATGATTGAAGACAGCCGGGAGATTGACGGGCTTCTGATTCTGTTAAATACCGTAGGCGGTGATGTGGAGGCGGGTCTTGCCATTGCAGAGATGATCGCATCTCTTAGTAAGCCCACGGTTTCCCTGGTTTTGGGAGGCGGACATTCCATTGGGGTTCCCCTGGCAGTTTCTGCTGATTATTCCTTTATTGTTCCAAGCGCCACCATGGTAGTACATCCGGTACGGAGCAATGGCATGTTTATTGGCGTGATGCAAAGCTACCGAAATATGGAGAAAATCCAGGACCGGATAACCGGATTTGTATCCAGCCATTCCCATATGTCCAAGGAGCGCATGGAGGAACTGATGCTGGACACCTCACAACTGGTGAAGGATGTGGGAACCATGCTGGAAGGACGTGAAGCAGTGGAGGAAGGACTGATTGACGAAACCGGAGGCATTCAGGAAGCCATGAAAAAGCTTTATGAGCTGATTGAGTCGCAGAAATAAGTTGTACGAATGAAAAATCTATGATAGAATAAACATTTGATAATAAATACGAATGAAGAGGATGTACAAATGTCAGTGATACAGGCATTGCTGCTGGGACTGGTACAGGGTATTACAGAATTTCTTCCTGTAAGCAGTTCCGGTCATTTAGCCATTTTAGAAAATTTGTTTCAGATAAAGAATCAGACAGGATTTACCTTTGAGGTGTTGCTCCATATAGGAACTCTTGGGGGTATTCTTGCTGCCTTCTGGCAGGATTTAAAACGCCTTTTCCTGGAAGGCTGCAAAATGCTCTATGATGCATTTGAGAACCTGAAAACCTACTTTCACAACAGAAACCAACAGGATGCCAGACGATATCGAAAGCTGATTTCCAACAATTACCGGAAACTGCTTTTGCTCCTTGCAGTGACTACTTTATCCACTGCCATTATGGGCTTTTTGTTAGAAGGCGGGGCTGCCCAGGCAAAAGAAAACCTTCTGGCTCCGGCAATGGGATTTTTTTTCACAGGTGTTTTTCTGCTGGTGGTAGACTTCTTTCCCGCAGGAAATAAGATTCCAAAAGATGTAGGGTGGACAGCAGCGCTTGCCATTGGGATTGTCCAGGGAATTGCTGTATTTCCGGGAATTTCCCGTTCCGGTATTACCATTGCCCTGTGCCTTTTACTGGGATTTAATAAAAAGTTTGCAGTGAAATATTCCTTCCTTGCTGCTGTTCCAACGGTTGTGGGAGCTGCTGTTTTGGGATTGTCTCAAAATGGAGGCAAAGGACTGTCCCCGGAGATTATAGGAACCTATGGAATCTCTGCCCTGGCAGCAGGGATTGTGGGATATTTTTGTATTAAAATGATGCTGAATCTGGTACGAAAAAAAAGATTTGTTTATTTTGCAGTGTACTGTTTTCTGGCAGGTACTGCAGCAGTGGTTTGTAATTTTGTATTATGAGGGGAGAGATGATGGATGGCGGCAGCCAGAAAAAATAACAGGAATCAAAAAAGTACAAAATCAGGAAAAAGAAAACAGCCTCAGAAAGTAAAAACAACGGTATCCGGGACTTCTATTGAGGCAGAAGTAACTCTTTGGACAGTTCTGGCAATTTCCATTGTTCTGTTAATCAGCAACTTTGGCATTGGAGGCACGGTTGGAAATGCCATTAGCAGTTTCTTTTTCGGGCTGGTAGGGCTGGTTTGTTATCCCCTGCCAATTTTTATGTTTTTGGGTATTGCCTTTGTGATTTCCAACGGAAGAAATCCCAGAGCCTACCGGAAAATGGCTGGCTTTCTTCTGTTCTTTCTGGCAGCCTGTATGTTTATGCAGATTCTTACAGAAGGAGCTGTGTTTGAGAAAGAAATTTTTACCTATTATGAAGTATCAG
>ENA-OOWK01000902-OOWK01000902.1-human-gut-metagenome-genome-assembly--contig:-NODE-902-length-17561-cov-3.353422_pt1 | contig 17561 bp, 19 predicted proteins | sample MGYA00241405_ERZ501317 | MGnify/ENA primary metagenome ERZ501317 (study PRJEB25962, sample SAMEA1972440) | human gut metagenome | biome: human gut; feature: human-associated habitat; material: faeces... | reverse complement strand
CCGTCGAAGGATATCAGATGACTGATGCCCAAAAATACCGTATGCGCCTTGTCCGTGCACATATGGATTATATCACAGCTGAAATCAATGATGTTGATAAAATGATTGAAAATATGATTTCTTCTGACCCTGATTATGAAAATGCTGTCCAGTTACTCTGTACAATTCCGGGTGTTAAACATGATAGTGCAGTCACCATCATCTCCGAAATCGGTATTGATATGTCTCTTTTCTGCAGCTCAAAACGCTTATGCTGTTGGGCTGGGCTTACTCCCGAGCAACGAATCTGGTGGTAAGAAGAAGTCTGTTCGGATCACACGTGCCGGTATTTACCTCAAACCTGCATTGGTTCAATGCGCCCATGCAGCCGTAAAATCCGATAAATCTCCTTACTACAAGAAGAAGTATGAATCCCTCGTTAAGCGTCGTGGCAAAAAAAGAGCCATTATCGCTATTGCCCGGATGCTCCTCACTGCTATTTACCAGATGCTGTCTACTGGCGAAGAGTGGAATCCGAGCGATTTGTATAAAATCGATATGCCTGAATCATTTGCCAAAAGACAAAAAGACAAGGCTATCAAACAAGCCATGAAACTTCTCCAAAAAGAGGGATTGCTACCTCTTAATGAACCACTGGCTTCTTAAATAAAGATGTTAATTTATACTTTCAAAAAGTTGCCTGTTATAGACAGCTTAGTGAAGTGCGTCCATTTATGGCTGTCCTCTACTTTCTTTCACACTATGATTCTCCTCTTCTAGTACAATGGAAATTAGATTTCTGACACATTGACGCAGAATGATTAGTTCATACGGTAATTATCTGATCATCAGCAAAATTTTGTCTTAGCAGTTTCAATCAGCTCAGCACACTTCCGGATCTTTGGTATATCCTCCTGCTCAAATGGCGGCAACGGCAGACGCGCCTGACCGATATCAATTCCCTGAATTCGCAAAATCTCTTTTTCTACTGAATAAAGATTACCCTTGCAGGACTGCATCAGGAATATAACATCGTTAATCGCATTTTGAATTTCTTTTGCCTTTTCATTTTGCCCCTGAATCACTGCATCATTTGCCGCAAGGAACAACTCAGGCATGATTCCATAGGTTCCGCCGATACCGCCGTCTGCACCGATCATGCGTCCGGCAATAAACTGCTCGTCCGGCCCATTAAACACAATACATTTCTCTCCGCCTGCCCTTTTAAACTTCTGAATATCCAAAACCGGCATAGAAGAGTTCTTCACTCCAATTACCTTATCACAGGCCATCATCTTTTCAAATAAATTCAAAGTCAATGTATAACGGGATGCCCCAGGAATATTGTAAATAAAAAACGGAAGCTCAGTAGCATCTATCATGGCCTTCCAATACTGTTCAATCGCATGTTCCGGAAGCGCGAAATATATGGTTGGAACTGCTGCCAAAGCATCTGCACCACATTTTTCTGCATGCTTTGCAAGGTCCACACTATCCCTGGTTGATATTGCCGCAACATGTGCAATGACAGTGATTCTGCCTTTGGCCACTGCCATGACATTTTCCAAAATCAGCATACGCTCTTCCTTGGTCTGATAGAAGCATTCTCCAGAGCTGCCGCACACATACAACCCCTGGATTCCCTTCTGAATCAGATATTCTGTAAATGCCCTGACACGCTCCGGACTTACTTCTCCCATATCATCATAGCAAGCATAAAACGCAGGAAATATACCTTTAAACTTATCCTTCATTTCTTTATCCTCTCTCTTGTAGTTTTTATTGTTTCTGAATTACTTCATACTAATGAAACGCCTCGTCCGAAAAATGACATGCAACCATATGTTTTTTTCCGTCCACGACATATGTCTTCAATTCCGGTTCCTTCTCCTTACAAATCTGTTGGCAATATCTGCATCTGGTGTGGAACCGGCAGCCGGAAGGAACATTGATCGGACTTGGCACATCACCTTCCAGCAAAATTCTTTTTTTCTCATAATCAATATCAGCCACCGGAATCGCCGACAGCAATGCCTGTGTATAAGGATGAACAGCCTTTCTGTAAAGCTCTTTTGCATCTGCAACTTCCATAATCTTACCCAGATACATTACCACAATGCGATCGCTGATATACTCTATAACGCTCAAATCATGAGAGATAAAAATATAAGTCAGACCACGTTCTTCTTTCAGCTTGTTCATCAGCTTCAACACCTGTGCCTGAATTGATACATCCAATGCACTGACTGCCTCATCACAGACGATTACCTTTGGATCAATGGATAAAGCTCTGGCAATTCCAATGCGCTGTCGCTGTCCTCCTGAGAATTCCGACGGATAGCGGTCCATATACTCACGCTGCATGTTCACTTCTTCCAGAAGATCACCGACACGTTCCCGGCGCTCTTTCTTGGTCTTCAGACCGAACTTCTTTAAGGCATCCGACATACTCTGATAAACAGTAAAAGAAGGATTCAAAGAAGACTGGGGATCCTGAAATACAATCTGGATTTCCCGCCTTGCCTTGTCCAGTTCCCTATAATTCATCTTACACAAATCAGAGGGACCATCCTGAAATTCATAGATAACTTCTCCGCTTGTAGGACGAATCAGCTGCAGAATAGATTTTCCTAAAGTGGTCTTGCCGCAACCTGATTCACCTACGACTCCCAGTGTCTCACCTTCATACACTTCCAAATCCACACCGTCCACAGCCCTTACTACCTTTTTGCTGCCTTTTACATGAAAATGCGTCTTCAAATTATTTATGGTGATAATCGGCTTTTTCTCACTCATTTTTCATTACCTCCTGCCAGCAATGACAACGTGTCATATGGGTACCATCCACCAGGCATTCCTCAGGCATAGATTCTCTGCACATTTCACAAGCGTAATCACATCTGGGTTCAAACTGACAGCCTTTCGGACGAGTATATGGATTTGGCGTCATACCGCGAATTGGTTCAATCTGCTGCTCCTTACCTCTGCCCAGTACCGGAATAGATGCAAGCAGTGCCCTGGTATATGGATGCACCGGATTCTTCAGCACCTCCCGGGCCGTACCACTTTCAATGACATTCCCCATATACATAACGATAATATCGTCTGCCATCTCACTTACAACACCCATGTCGTGGGTAATCAGCACGATTGCTGTGTCATTCTCCTTTTTCAGTCTGTCCATCAGTTCAAAGATCTGGGCCTGAATGGTAACATCCAGCGCTGTTGTGGGCTCGTCTGCCAGAATAACCTTTGGACTACAACTCATTGCCATTGCAATCATAGCCCGTTGTCTCATACCGCCGGAATATTCATGGGGATATTGATCAATGCGTTTCTCCGGCTCCGGAATCCCCATTTGAGTAAGAAGCTCCAGGGTTCTCTGCCGTGCTTCCTGCCTGGATACCTTTTCATGATTACGTATATTTTCTACAATCTGCCAGCCTATTTTGAACACGGGATTCAATGCAGTCATCGGATCCTGAAAAATCATAGCAATATCCTTCCCCCGAAGGGCACGCATCTCTTTGCCGTTTTTTTTCAGTTCATTGATAAAAATATCTCCCTTATCTTCACTGTGGTAGACAATCTCTCCTTCTTCAATTCGGGACAAGCGTGGCAGAAGACGCATAATGGAGGAGGCCGTCACACTCTTTCCGCATCCGGATTCTCCAACAACACAGAGCGTTCTGCCTCGTTTCACCTCAAAACTCACCCCGTTAACCGCTTTGTTGCAGCGGCCCTCAGAGTAGAAATAGGTCTTTAAGTTTTTAACAGAAATTATACTTTCTCCGCTCATATTCTGCCTCCTTTAACCCTGTATGGAACTATCTGTGGTATCGCGGATTCCGTCCCCCACAAAATTTACACTCATAACAAAGAGACAAATCAAGGCCCCCACCGGCAGCCAGATCCACCAGGAATTCTGCAGGGTATACATATCCTGTGCTGCATTCAAAATATTGCCCCAGGTAGGTGTACCAACAGGAATACCTAATCCCAAAAAACTCAAAGATGCTTCTTCCAGAATTCCGGAAGCAATATTAATGGTTACATTTACTATGATAGGGCTGAGCGCATTTGGCATCATATGTTTAAAACAAATCAGCATTTCATTTAATCCAAATGCATGAAGAGCCTGCACATACTCTTCTTCCCGAATAGACAACATAGCCGCTCTTGTCTGACGATACACGCCCGACCAGCCAGTGATGATAAAAATAATTACAATATTTCTCACACTCTGTCCCATGATGGCAACCATCATCAACACCAGCACCAGCTTGGGAAATGCCATGAACATCTCTGAAATTCTCATGGAAATCCGGTCAATCCAGCCCCCTTTATAACCGGCCAGCGCCCCTAAAAATACGCCTATGATAGTTCCGCCAAGAGCACCCAGGCCGGCAACCATAATAGAAGTTCTTCCACCATAAAGCGCACGTGCAAATAAATCTCTTCCTATTTTATCCGTGCCAAAAGGATGCGCTTTTGTCGGTTTCTGGAGCATATCTGCCAGATTTACCGCCTCTGGATCATAGGATGTCAGCAAAGGAGCAAAAAGACATGACAGCAAGATCAGTAAAAAGATCACCAATCCCACCACTGCCAGCTTGTTACTTTTAAACTTGTTGATTGCCCGATTTCCTCTTTTTTTCTCCGCCAGCACTCCGGTCTCTTCCAGGCGGCGTATTTTGTCGAATTTTTTATTCAGTCTTTTCTCGGCAAATGTCATAGTCTTACGCCTCCTTCCTAATTTAGTTTCACGCGCGGATCCAGAATCCTTGTAAGAATATCCAAAATAAGACTAATTACCATTACCAACAGTACGATAATCAATGCAATCATCATGATCAGTGGATAATTGGATGCTGTCACTGCCTCCTTAAACACCACGCCAATACCAGGCCATTGAAAAACATTTTCCAGCACCACTGCACTGCTGATCATATAAGGCACTCTAAGTGCCAAAAGTACAACCACCGGAGTCATGGAAACTCTGAAACCATGAAGAAGATTCACTCTCCACTCGGGAAGGCCCTTGCTCCTGGCCGTTTTCACATAATCCTTATTCATGCTCTGAAGCATACTAGAGCGAGAATAACGCATAACTGAAGCAGTTTGGGTCAGTCCCTGCACGGTTGCAGGAAGAATCAAATAAGGAAGGTGTTCCCACCAATGAACCATATCGATCGTGGTTCTTCCTCCAACTGGCAGTATTTTCCATTCCAGTGCAAAGATCAGTATGGCAAGCATCGCAAACAAAAACTGCGGAATAGACAGACCAATGATACCCGTCACTGTCAATGCCTGATCTACAATGGTACCTCTCTTTAAAGCTGAAATTACACCAAAAATACTTCCAAGCACAGCAGAAATAAGCAAACCGGTAATCATCAGTTCCAAAGTAACTGGAAGTTTCTGTAAAATAATATCCTTAACCGGTACACCACTGGCGAGGCTATAACCCCAGTTTCCCTGAAGCACCTGTACAAGCCATTTGAAATAGCGAAGGATAAAAGGCTGATCCAAACCATAGGAAGCCCTTAATGCATCCCACTGTGCCTCTGTCATCTCCGCCTGGAGATCCGGCGGAACCAAAGAAGATACAAAATCTCCCGGCGCAAGTTCAATTCCACCGAAAATCAAAAAGCTCATCAGCAGAGCCATGGGAATAAAAATCATGATTCTCTTTAGGATATATTTGCCCATATGAAGCTCCTTTCTCATAATGTGAAACTTTCCTTCAAAACAGTACCCAGAGGCGGGATAGGACAAAATCCCGTCCCGCCTCACCTGTTCAAAGATTATGGATTTATATTCTGTTTACTGTACTTCTTACTCCAGGGTCCAGTTCTGAATATCCCAATCCCAGAAATACTGCACATTACCCCAGGTATCCACATTCTGATCTACTTTATCGCTGCAAATAACCCAGATAGGCTGATAATACAGAGGAACTTCCCAAGCCAGGTCAGACCACAGCGTCTCTAACTCTGCATAGATCGTTTTCTGCTCATCAATATCTGCCGTAGACATCAGTTCGTCTACCAGAGTCTGAATTTCATCATTGATAGGGAATGCATTTCTGCCGGCGATTACCGTGTAGTACTCATGAACTGTACTCGGTGCAAAGCCTCTGTACATAATATCCCACTCTACATTAGATACACCATTTTCATCCTTGGAAGTGGGCTGCTTGTGCAGCGTCTCATCGGTATTTCCTTCGAAAAGCTTAGGTTCGACTTTGATACCCACCTCAGCCAGCATATGCTGAATTACTGCCATCATATCAATGGTCTGCTGGTCGGTGTAATAGTAAGCCAACACTAAAGTTCTGCTGGTATCATATCCTGCCTCCGCCAAAAGGGATTTTGCTTTTTCCGGATCATAGGAATAATCTTCAAGCCCTTCTGCCTTCCATGGATTTCCATCAGGTGTATCTACACCATCAGCAGGCTGTACTGCACCTTCAAAAATCTGCTCATTGATAGCCTTCTTATCAATGGCATAATGAAAAGCCTTACGTACCCGTTCATCCTGGAGCCAGTTTACACTGCCATCGGCCTTGTTCATAATGTTAAACTGAAGCAGACGTGTATAAAGCACAGGTACCTCGTAAATGTTAATACCCTCAACATTTCTAAGCGCCTGAACATCTGCATAAGATTTTGTGTAAGCATAATCCACTTTGCCAGCTGCGGCATTCGTTACCAGATTCGGGTCAGAGTCTGCCTCGCTGGAAGTACAATAAACGCTGAAATCTGCAATGCCATCCCAATAATCTTCAAAAGGAACAAAATATGCATACTCACCCATGGTCACTGAATCAAGTTTGAAAGGACCAGAACCGATAGGGAACTGCCAATAGGATTCTGTATGAAACTTGGAAAGATCCGCGTCCCCAAGCAGATGCTCCGGAAGAACCGGACAAACGCCCAACGCATAAAGCGCATTCGGATATACTTCTGCAAACCTGATCGTAATCTTATTACCATCTGTAGTAAGACCACTGATAGAATCTGCGGATCCGTCAATATAAGCATCCACTCCATCAATCGCATAAAGTGCAGACCTGATTACATTGTTCACACCTGCACCAAGAGATTCTGCCTTTGCCCCCATTTCTAAAGTACACACAACATCATCAACCGTAACATCCTCTCCATCATGCCATTTCATACCATCACGCAAAGTGATCGTCAGGCTCAGGCCGTCTTCACTCATCTCAAAACTTTCAGCTGCACCAGATTCCGTGGTTGGATTCTGCTCTTCATCCAAACCAATGATCGTATCAAACAAAAGCTTGTTGTACGTTTGTCCTCCCCCCTGTTCCCAAGCAGGCTCAAAGTACTCTTTTGGTCCTTGATTTGAATAAAGAATTTTTGATTCAGAGCTTTCTGCTTCAGAAGCAAAAGATACTGGCGCTTCCTTACTTGCGCACGCTACCATTCCCAGTGTCATACAAACCGTGAGAAGCAGTACAATTGACTTTTTCTTCATTAATAAAATCCTCCTCTGTAATAGATACAATTACGATTTTCACAAGTATCGTTTAAACAATACTAACATAAAAAAAATTTTTTGTAAATAATAAAAATCGAAAATATTTTTTCTATTATCTAGGTATTACCACCAGAAAGAACCGCGGATAAATTTCATCTCTTCCGAGACAAATCTATCCGCGGTTCTATTTACAGATCTCCTTATGTCCTGCTTTTTACGCAGGCTGCCTAAAAAGCAGGATTCCTATTTTCATTCATCGTTCAAAGTCATTGTCCAGCTTTTCTCCACTCATAAAAATGAATTGCCGACTTCCAAACTGTTTGTCGTTTTGCTCAGGAAAATCCTGGCGGTAATGGGCACCTCTGCTTTCCTTACGCCCATATGCGGCCAAAAGCAGAGCCTCCGCAGTAATCAGAGAATGGTAAGCCCCTACGGACTGTCCAATGGGTGCTCCTGCCCGAATCTGCATGGCTGCATTGTAATTTGCCTTTATATCCCGCACTGCAGTCAACGCTTCCGATAAATGCGTTTCTGTTCTGACAACATTACACTTCTTCCAGAGGTTATTTTTAATAACCGTCAAAGCTTCCTCTGCGGAAACACATCCAGATTTTCCGGAATCAATTCCTGCAAGGTACTGTTCCATGGCCTGATTTTCATCGGGAGCAGAAATCTTATCCCGTTTATTACGGATCATGGACAGCGCCGCTCTATGCCCAAAAACCAAACAGCAACCGGTAGCATTTCCTCCATGCCGATCTGCTCCATGAATTCCGCCAGCAACCTCTCCAGCCGCATACAGCCCCGGCACTGTGGTGGCCGTATTTTCATCAATGAGTACTCCTCCATTGGCCGCGTGACCGAAAGGCGCTATCCAAAGTGACTCTTTGGTCAAATCCACGTTGTTGGCTTTTGCAAAGGCGATGTATTCCTTACACTTTTCACTTTCAAACATATCCCGATTGTATTTCACACGAAATCCGCCTTCCTCTCCGGTTCGCAGGATTTCGCTCATCATGCAAATGTCAAAATACCGGGATATGTCTTTGTTGGTAAAGGGACCATGGCCGCTTCTGCTCTCTATACACTCCCGCTCACAGACCCCTTCCGGCAGATATTTTTCAAGAATATCTTCTCCCTCCTTATTAAACAAACCCTCACAATACTGTAGGGATACTTCGGAGAAGAGCAGCTTGTATGTAGGGGTAATCACACCGGGAATGAATTGTACAAATTCCAGATTGACCATCTTTGCTCCTGCCTGCAGCGCCATGGCATGACCTAACCCACAGACATCATCCGTATTCAGGCTGTGCTTATACAAACCTCCGTATCCACCAGTTGCCAACATGACCGAAGTCGCCTTGATGTAATACAATCTGGATTGATAGTCTGCAGCCACCACACCCGCTACACGGTCCCCTTCCTTGATCAGTGTAAGCGCATCACAATATTCCAATATCTTGACTTTGGGATACTTTCTGAGTGTGCTGCCGATAGTGGCTTTATTCGCCTGCAGCTCGGTCATTCGAAAATGAAACCTCTCACGCTGGGCAAAACAGGCCTTTCTTGATTCCTTTGGAATCATGTGGCTAATACCCATCTTATCAAGCGCCGGAACTCTTTCCCTGATTTCATCAATATAAATCATGGACAGTTTATCATCCTGCATGCCCGCGCCGCTGTCCTGCTGTTCGCGGAAGAACCATTCCCGATCCTCCTCGCTTCCCGTAGCCTGACAGCCCAGGCTGCTAGTCAAAGGATAAAAGCTAGACCCAGAGCAAAGCCCCCGCTTGATAACCATAACCACAGAAAGGCCAGCGGCTGCACATTCATTTGCAGCTGTAATGCCTGCCAATCCTCCTCCGAGAATAACCGCATCTGCAGATAGTGTCTGATAAAAGCTTTTGTTGTTTGTACCCATATGCTTGCCCTTCCTTCCTCTTTCCTACTTTCTGTCAAGATTTCGCCCTATAACGTCGATCAATCTCAATGATTTGAATTATAACAAAAATGCAAGAGAAAGTCTACTTTTACTTTGCCTCTCGCTATTTTAAAAATGATTCAGAATCAAGTAGGAGGGAGTGATTAACTCCCGTCCTCTTACACCACCGTGCGTACCGTTCGGTACACGGCGGTTTCAACAGTTGACGTGCATAGACTGATAGGCTGTAGCTAAATCATAAAAGCCACTGTTTATCAGTCTTTCTTTTGTCATTGCCATATTTACCGCTACCGTTTGCGTGGTAAACCAATAGCCTCTCCGGCTGTTTCCTGCCTGCCATGCCAAATCTTTTGCCACTCCCATTTTCAGCAGGTTCTTCACCTTCGTTTTCGGGTTCTTCCATTGTTTCCATATACACATTCGGATTCTGTGGTATAGCCACTTATTGAGTTCCTCTATTCGGTTCTTCATATCTGCTATTCCGTAATAATTCAGCCATCCCCGCATATACACTTTTATCTTTGCTAATGCAGGGCGTATGCTCTGAACAGACCTTCGGGAACTAAGTTCTTTCAGTTTTGACTTCATTTTCTTCCATGACTTCCCATGAACACGGACATGGATGCCCTTTCCGTTCTTTCCCAATGTAAAGCCAAGGAACTTAAAATTTCGGATTGCAAATACACTTACTACACGGCTTTTCTTCTGGTTCACTTGCAGTTTCAGCGTCCCTTCCAGATACTTCCTGCTTGTTTCCAGAAGTCTCTTTGCGGCTCTGTCACTTTTGGCTAACAGTACTATATCATCCGCATAACGTACAAAAGCCACTCCTCGTTTCTCATACTCCTGGTCGAACTCGTTCAGATAGACATTCGCCAGCAGCGGTGAAATATTTCCTCCCTATGCAAAGCAGAAGACTATGCAAAGAATGTACTGTTTTTCCTTATAAATAAAAGATTCTCTCAGATTTTACTTTGCATAGTATTCTACTTATAGCAATTACAACTCGGACAGCCACGCCATCAGGTCACTGTTTCCGTTCCAGTCCGGCAGATTGGAATCTATCAGTTCCGGATAAGCGTTCTCCAGGGCTTTTCGCTTTAGTTCCGTATCGGCTCTTGCGTAGATTTCTGTGGTCTTGATATCGCTGTGGCCCAGAAAGTCACGGATATAGATCAGGTTTACACCTGCCTGCAGCAGATGGACCGCCTTGGAATGGCGCAGCATATGGCACTTTACCTTTTCCGGTACTTTGTCAGATATTTCGTGTGCCATGACGGCGTATTTGTTGATGACATAGGCAACCCCTTCCTTCGTCAGCCTGTTGTGCTGTTTATTCGTAAAAAGCGGGTAACAGGCCTTATGTGCCAGATCCAGCCTGTTTTCGGAGATATATGTTTCCACGAGCGCAGCCGTATTCTTCATGATTGGAACCCGTCGTGTTTTGTTGCCCTTTCCGGTAAGGATCAGCACAGGCTGTTTCCTGGAATGAAATCCCTGACAGAAAGGTCGATGAGCTCCTGGACCCTAGCGCCGCTGTCATACATCAGGCTCATCAGAGCAAGATCCCGCCGTCCATGAGTTGTATATTTATCCGGCTGTTCCAGCAGAAGCCTGATCCCTTCCGGGGACAGGTGCTCCACTACTGCCTGTCGTTTCTTCTTTACTGGGATGGCCAGCACTTTCTGGTAGTAGTACAGGGATTCCGGTGATTCGGACTGGGCATACCGAAAAAAAGAATGGATCGCTGTCAGCCGCAGGTTCCTTGTAGAGACTGAACTTTTCCGTTCTGTTTCCAGCCAGTTCAGAAACCGTACGACCAGGTCGGAAGAAAGCTTCTTCATGGTGATCTTTTCCACCGGGAGTGATTCCTCTTTTTCGCAGAAAAGAAGGAGAAGCTTAAAGGTATCCCTATAGGATTTTATCGTGTTCCTGCTGACATTCTTCTGGACAGGGAGATAGTCAGACAGGAAAGCTGTAAGGTGCATGGAGAAATCAGTCGGCTTCACAGGCGGTTCCCTCCATTTCCGGGATGATGTCCTTATAGCACTTTTCCAGCTTCACCCGGATATCAGGAAAAACGTCTGCCGTCCATCTGAGGTAATACGCTGTTTCATGAAAGGTCTGGTGTCCTAGGTAAGTGCGCATCATAGGGATCAATACCATGAGGTCCCGGTCCTGCTGTGCCCACTGTTTCAGACGGTAAATGCAGTAGGCGTGCCGGAAATCGTGGACTCTGGGGCCGTCCCCGGTATGGGAGATGCCGGCCTTCCAGAGAAAGCGCCTGAAGTTTTTATAGATATTCCCCAGTGTCATCGGCTTTCCGCCGTAACCTGGGAAAAAATATCCTGAAGGCTCTGGAAAAGGATGGACTTGTCCGGCATACCTGCGTAGTCTCAAGGTCATGGATTCCGGCATCGGGACCAGGCGGCTGTTATGGTTCTTTGAATCATGGACCGTCAGTATCCCCTGATGCAGGTCAACGTCCCGTACCGTGAGCAGCCGGGCTTCCGAACATCGTAGCCCGCAGGAAAGGAGCAACCTGAAGAACTCCGGCATCACCAGATGCCTGTAAGGGACTTCCGGGCACAGGCGGCACTTATCTGTTTCTGCAAAGAAACGCCTAAGTTCATCCGGGGTATAAATATGCGGCACATACTGCTGGCCGGCAGGATAATAATTCCTTGGAAGTATCCATGCGCTGGTCCCAATGCTGTCCAGGTACTTTGAAAACTGGCGTACCACCGAGGCCCGTGAACAATGGTTTGCGGTCGATTCGTGCATTGTTCTGGAGCACCAGCCGGTCACAGCCTCCCTGGAAAGGGTAGCAGCATCCGGATATTTTGCCGCAAGGTAGCTGTCAAAACGCTTTAGTATGCCAGGCTCTGTGTTGTATTTGTATCCGACAGACCGTTTGAGGGAGATGAAGTCTTCCATTTCTTTCCGGAAAGGGCCTGTAAAAGTGGGTTCAGCCAAGACGGATCACCTCCTCAAAGTCCAGGGAGCATTCCGCCAGCCGTTCCATATCCACCTTGAGATACACGGCGGTGGAATTCGTGTCCAGGTGTCCGATGATATCGGAGATGACCGGGAGAGGGGTGTCCTTCTCCAAAAGGACGCTTGCCATGGTATGGCGGAGGCTGTGCATCCCCCGGTGCTTGCCGCGCATTGGGATATGGGCTTTTACCATATATGCCCTTATCAGCTGGTCCAGATGGTCCCCTTCCGCAAAGGGAAGGAATGGGGCCATATGGCGGACAAAGATACGGCTGCTGTCAACCTTCGGCCTCCCGTATTTCAGGTAATCGATTACTGCCCAGCCCACATCCGGGACAAGCGGCAGTTCTATGGGCTGTCCTGTCTTCGACTGGGTAAAGCAGAGTTTTTTCTCCGTCCAGTTGAAGTTTTCAAAGCACAGGTTTTTGATGTCTGTGCAGCGCAGCCCCAGACGGCACGCAATCAGAATGATGGCATAGTCACGTCTGCCTTTCGGGCTTCCCCGGTCGATGGCCCCGATTAGCTGTTTCAGTTCTTCATGGGTCCAGACCGAGGGGATGGCAGTCTGCTTCCTGGCTTTTACCATGGGCATCTTTGCCGTAAGATCATCCGGCACGGTGCATTCCTGGTACAGGAAACGGAAAAAGGCACGCAGGGAACAGATATGCTGCTCCACTGTTTTGTAGGAAAAACCTGCCAGTGTCCGGATATACGCATTAACCGTATCCAGAGTGACTTCTGTGAAATCATCCATCCCCTGCGGCCAGATAATCCATCAGATAAGAGGACTGCTTCACATAATGCTCCGTAGTCACCTGGGAATAGCCTTTTTTCTCACAGGAACTCCGGAACCGGCTGCGGATATCCACAAAAACGGGGTTGTCAGTATTTCCTTATGCTTGAGATAACGCCGCAGCACCGCATGGTGGAGCTGGAAATCCCCAACCATACGGATCACACGGATCTCCTGTGTTTCTGCCTGTGGCAGGGTCCTTGAAAAATCCTCCTGTGTGATCCCGAAGAACTCTTTCAGGAAATCCATGCCAAGCTGTTCCGTGTAATAGCATTCACCCCTGTCTTCCGCATAGGCCATCAGCTGGTTCCAACGCCGGCGGTAAAATATCATGCTCCCTTTGGTATAACCAAGCCGGAGCAGTTCTTGTTCCAGTCCTGAGATTAGGTCTGGTAAGTATGTTTTGTCCATAAAGGCACCTCCGATATGATATTTTCGAGAATAGCTCTCATAAATATCTTCGGAGACTATGCAAAGCTTAGCATAATCCTCCCTGCGGCGAACCCTCCTCTGTCTCCATGACTACACCGTTTTCCATGACACCACTCTTTAGGTATCTCTTTATCCATTGAATAACCCTTTCATCCTTTACATCCCTGCGCAGGATATTCAAAAGCATTTCATGGTTCATAGTATCAAAGTATTTCGACAAGTCCAATGCAACTGCATGGGTGTATCCCTGTTCTGCGTACTCTTTTACCTTTAAAATGGCATCCTTTGCGCTTCTTCCCGGTCGATACCCATAGCTATTTTCCGAGAACAGTGGCTCATAGATTGGCATTAGCTGCTGCCCTATGGCTTGTTGGAATATATGGTCTTTCACGGTTGGCACGGCAACAGCAAAAAGCACTTAGTCACAGCAGGGATTTGGGAACGGCAACCATCCTCCATCCCTACCATCCCCTTTTCGGACAGAGTTTTCCCATCCTGAAGATCCGGACCTTTAACGGGCAGCGCCGGTATTCCCTCCAGGCCGATAATGATGTGTTCTCTGTTCCCGAATCGTGGATCACTGACACAGGACAAAACGCCTTCTCTGAAAGCTGTTTCGATCCTGATTCCATAAAGTCTCTCCTTGAACTTGCGGAACTTTTGCATAAATAACTATATTTCATATGCCACAGGGTAGACTTTTCTTTCTCCCTGTGGTATAATCTTATCATGAATACTACTAATAAGACTTCAAGACCTTACAGATCAATGACCACTGACACTCTCAAAGCACGCCGTCAGGAAATCCTTGACATGATGCCCGACCCGGCACATGTCATGAGGGCTTCCCTGATCACCAGATCCATCAAATGCGGCAAGCCTAACTGCAGATGTGCCAATGGAGAGGTGCACAAAAGCCTGTACCTTTCTTCTTATTACAATGGGAAGACCCAGCTCGATTCCGTCCCAAAAGCTTATAAGGACAAAGTCTCCCAATGTATCAAAGATTACGAGGATATCACAGCACTGCTCACAGAGCTTAGCGGCATCAACCTGGAACTGTTCCGGCGCAGAGAGATCGACCTTTAGCCTGAAAGGAGGAGACCATAATGGAAGCAACTCTCATGTATCTGACCGGTAACGACCCCCGGCTTGCGGAGGACCTCATATCGGCATTTTCAGCCCTGTTCATCTCCTTCTTTTCAGCCGGAAAGGAGGAAAAAGATGAAACAGAACCTGTCAATTCCGTCCAAAGTGCGGGCGGAGCACCTGAACCGGGACGCCCTGGTCTATGTCCGCCAGTCAACGATGGCACAGGTACGGTTCAACCAGGAGAGCACGCAGAGACAGTACGCCCTTCAAGAAAGAGCGTTATCGCTTGGCTGGCCGGAAGAACACATCCGCGTGATCGACGGGGATCTCGGCATATCCGGATCCGGACGTTCCAAACGCCCAGGCTTTGCCCAGCTCGTGACAAGCGTATCCCTGGGCGAAGTCGGTGCAGTGCTCGGGTTGGAGATATCGCGCCTTGCCCGGTCATCAGCTGACCTCATGAAACTCCTTGAACTGTGCGGGCTGTTTGGCACCCTCGTGATCGATGAAGACGGTATCTACGACATGTCCGACTTTAATGACCGTCTCCTCATCGGTCTGAAAGGCACCATGGGGGAAGCAGAACTTCATTTTCTTCACGCCCGCATGACCGGCGGTAAGGAAAATGCCGCTTCCAGGGGGGGAACTGCGCTTTCCGCTCCCTGTCGGTTACATTCGGGACGCAGAGGTCGCGTGTTCGAATCACGTCGCTTCGATTTGACTTGAAAAGTGCCGGAAAGCCTTATTTCATAGGGTTTTTCGGCATTTTCATTTTCTCACAAAATGGTATAAAATCACCTGTTTTTTAATGTTACATCAAACCTTATACAAAACAATTCAAATGAAAAGAAAGGAGCCATTCCATGGAACAATTACCGTCAGCCTTTTTAGCCCGTATGAAGGATATGCTGGGAGAAGAGTATTCTGCCTTTTTAGACAGCTATGATTCCCCACGCAAATTCGGTCTCAGAGTCAATACTCTGAAGCTTTCAGCTCAGGAATTTGCTGAGACTGCCCCATTTCAGCTTGCTCCCATTCCCTGGGTTCCCAATGGATTCTTTTATGGGAAAGAAGACCGTCCCTCCAGACATCCTTTTTATCCTGCCGGGCTGTATTATCTCCAGGAGCCCAGCGCCATGACGCCTGCCAGCCGGCTTGACATCATCCCTGGCGAATATGTTCTGGATTTATGTGCTGCCCCAGGAGGAAAAGCCACTGAACTGGCTGCCAGACTTCAGGGTAAAGGACTTCTGGTAGCCAATGAAATCAGCGCTTCCCGGGCAAAAGCCCTGCTTCGAAATCTGGAGCTTTCAGGAGTAACAAACTCTCTGGTAACTAATGAAACCCCAAAACGTCTGGCTAGGTATTTTCCTGAATTTTTCCACAAGGTTCTGGTAGATGCCCCCTGCTCTGGTGAAGGAATGTTTCGCAAAGACCCTGAGGTAGCCAAAACCTGGAATGAGGAACGCCCATACTACTTTGGAAAGCTGCAACAGGAAATCATTCAGCACGCTATCTCCATGCTAAAACCGGGAGGACTGCTTATGTATTCCACCTGCACTTTCTCTCCTGTTGAAAATGAAGGCCTGATTTCTTATGTACTGGAACAGTTTCCTGAGATGGAGTTACTGGACATGGAGGATTACCCTGGCTTCACCCCTGGAAATCCCCAGTGGGGAAATGGGGATACGCGCCTTTTGAAAACCCGCCGCATTTTCCCCCATCATATGGATGGAGAAGGGCATTTTCTGGCGCTCCTCAGAAAAAAAGGGACACTGGAATCTGCACCTTTTGCCCCAATGCCCTGTACCTTAAAAAAAGAAGAAAAGAAACTTGTGGAAGAATTTTTTTCCTCTCTCTCTATACCTGTTGACTGGAATGGCATTGAAGCACGTAATGGCTTTGTTTACCGCCTCCCCTCTGCCTCCGCAGGTTCCTTAAAAGGCTTAAAATTCCTCCGCCATGGTCTCTTTCTTGGAGAGTTAAAGAAAAACCGTTTTGAACCAAGCCAGTCACTTGCCATGGCTCTAAAGGATGTCCCACAGGCTTCAAAAATCAGTTTAAACCCTCAGGACTCCCGGCTGGCTGCCTATTTAAGGGGCGAAACTTTCTCCCTGGAAGAAGGCGAATGCACTTCTCAAAAGGGCTGGAAACTCATCTGCGCCAAAGTTTTCCCTCTTGGCTGGGGAAAAGTAGTAGGAAACACTGTAAAAAATAAATACCCCTCCGGCTGGCGTCAGAACTACTAAATACAGAAGAGCAATTTTATCCGACAAAAAAGAGACTGTCCTATAAAGCAACAGTCTCTTTTCTCTTTTCAACTTAGGATTCCGTTTCCTCCAGCGGTTCCTCTGCTAACACCTGTTCATATTTCTCCAGGATAATATTTTGTATTCTTTCACGGGTTGCAGAATTAATAGGGTGGGCAATATCTCTATATTCCCCGTCCGTTGCTTTGCGGCTTGGCATAGCAATAAATAAACCTTTTTCTCCCTCTATGACCTTGATATCATGAACCACAAATTCCTCATCAATAGTAATAGAGACTACTGCCTTCATTTTTCCCTCTTTTGCTACGCATCTTACTCTTACATCTGTGATATTCATACAACCTTCCCCTTTCATGCCTTTGTTGCCTTTACTGCCGCCTTATGCAGTGGTATTTTAAGCCTTTTTTACAGAACGTAACGTTCATTTTTCTCAATTACAATTTTAATGCCTTCCTCGCCGCAGAAATAAGAATTTGCCCGGATGGTATCTCTGCTTTCTACGATACAGTTTTCAATATGTGTATTATCTCCCAGATAGACATCATTC
>ENA-OOWK01000894-OOWK01000894.1-human-gut-metagenome-genome-assembly--contig:-NODE-894-length-17726-cov-2.059193_pt1 | contig 17726 bp, 22 predicted proteins | sample MGYA00241405_ERZ501317 | MGnify/ENA primary metagenome ERZ501317 (study PRJEB25962, sample SAMEA1972440) | human gut metagenome | biome: human gut; feature: human-associated habitat; material: faeces... | reverse complement strand
TATTTACAGAGACGATGTGGGTTAAGGGGTGATGCGGGTGGACAAGAAAAAACTTGGTCAATTACGGTCATTGAAGAAAGAAATGGAGCTGATTGACAGAAAACTGGATAGGCTGTATGAGCGACAGGAGAATGTTCCGGTTGTGATGGGAAAGGTAACAGGTTCGAGCAAGGATTTTCCTTACGTAGAAGTTAGAACGACGGTTCAGATGGACGAGCCGAAAGAGGCAGATGAGATTGAGAAGCAGATACGGATTCGGGAGAAACGCAGAGAGCGGGTGGAGAGTCTGATTACGGAGATAGAGCAGTTCATTGCGGAGATTCCGGATAGCAGAGATCGGCAGATATTTGAACTGATCTACATAGATGGGAAGAAGCAGAGGGAGGTAGCAGATACGGTGGAATATAGTCGTTCGAGAATATCGCAGATAATCAATGGATATTTGAAAGATTAACACAATTAACAAAAATAGTATGGTATAATTATTCTAGAGCAATTAGGATAAAGTTTCTAATCTGTTCCTCCTAAAATCATTATTATAACAAGCGCCTTCTGGTTGGAGGGCGTTTTTGATTGCAAAATGAAATGTTATAAAACGCTATAAAACGTCATAAAATACTCAAAAATGCTTGAAATTTGTAAAAAAATGTTCTAGTATGTAATTAGAAAAACCGAAACATTGCAGAAAAACTGACATAATTTACACCGTCATTTAAGGTATATTTACTGAAAAATGGATGGTGTAAAAATGTCTAATGGAACGAATAGTAAAGATAAGAATTTTACAAAAGAAGGGGATGATGATATGACAACAGTAGCGAAACCGAATAATAGAGCATTTACCTTGAAAACTGAGAAAGTTGATCAGTTTTTGACAAAAAAGGGGGATACAGATAAGGTTATGAATCGTTTCTTTGCTCATAAACCTAAAAAAGGAGTAAAGACCCCTTTGAAAGGAAAAGATGTATAAATACGGAGAAGAAATATCGTATGATTTTGATTTGTTGAAAGTTGAGGATGATGCCAGTCTTCAACTTTTTACGTGTGGCAATGACCGGTTAGATCATCACATTCGAAATGATGTGATAAAAAATGGAGAAGTTGTAAACGAAGATGGCTTGTATTTCAAATTTGTTGATTTGAATACAAATAAAATAATAGCTATTGTATCGTTAGCTTCGTCGGGAATTATATATAAAGTTAGTAATTACACACATGTATTACCGGCAATCAAGATAGATGTTCTTGCGGTTGCCGAAGAATATCAGAAGATGCATTATAATGCGGAGTCTGAGAATGCGTCAAATCGCGATGAACATTATTATTTCAGTGATGATATTATTGGAAACGTGATTTCGCATTGTAGAGAAATTTCAGAAGAGAAAGCATTAGCTGATTATATTGTATTATATGCAGATAAGAAAGCTTACAGATATTACGAGCGAAATGGATTTCATGATTACTCAGACTATATGGTGAAAGAGAACAATCAAGAGATAAGTAAAAATATTCCGATGTACATGGAATTATAAAATTGTAAAATCATGATAATCAAGAGCACTCAGGAGACTGGGTGTCTTTTCTAATGCAAAATTTTAAGTAGAGGAAGGTGGTGAAGTGGCAGGTTATGAAAACATAAAAGATAAAGGATTTGATCATCGAACAACGGACGAACTACGGATTATTACATCAAAAGGTGGTAAAGCAAGCGGTGAGGCGAGACGCCGGAAGGCAGACTTCCGGAAGACGTTGAACATGCTGTTGACCGCGGAGATAGATAGTGAAGAATGGAAGCCGGTTCTGGAGGCACTTGGTGTTGAGTGTACTCTGGAGTCGGCTCTTTTGATGGCGCAGATTAAAGAGGCTATGCAGGGGAATACAAAGGCTGCTACATTTGTTGCCAAATATTCGGGTCAATCATCGGAATCGGATGAGAACAGAAGAAATCGCGAAGCAGATACAGAGCTTAAGAAAGCACGCAAGCAAGCAGTTACAGGTGAGAATGAGACGGAAGAGGCTCTTGATAAACTGGATCAGATACTAAAAGAGGTGCGGGATAATGCAGTTAAGCAAGAAACAGAATGAGTATATTGTGAATGCGACGCATCGTTGGAATATTAAATCCGGAGCTGTGCGATCCGGGAAGTCTTATGTAGATACTGCGTTTGTGATTCCTTTCCGGATCAGAGAGCGTGCAGGCTTGCCGGGATTGAATGTTATTCTGGGTGTATCAAAAGAGTCTATCGAACGAAATGTTTTGCAGCCGATGCGAGAGATTTACACAGACAAGTTGATCGGAACGATCAACAACCGGAATGTAGCGCGGATCTGTGGAGAGGATGTTTACTGTCTGGGAGCGGAAAAGGTCAGTCAAGTGGCAAAGATTCAAGGGGCATCCATTAAGTACTGCTACGGAGACGAGGTGGCAAAGTGGAACAAGGAAGTGTTCCAAATGTTGAAATCGCGTCTTGATAAACCATATTCCTGTTTTGATGGATCATGTAACCCAGAGCATCCTACACACTGGCTAAAAGAGTTTCTGGATAACATAGAGCTGGATATATATCTGCAGAGATACACCATTTTTGACAATCCTTTCCTGCCGGAAGAATTTGTGCAGCAGCTCTGCAAAGAATACGAGGGTACAATCTACTATGATCGGCTTATTCTGGGACTGTGGAAGAGAGCAGAGGGAGCAATTTACAAACGGTTTGCGGATGATCCGGATGCGTTCCGGTGTGAAGTTGTGGATGAGATTTCTTCTGATGATCCAGAACATAGGCAATTCCGAAAAGAGGATATCACATCTATCGAGATCGGATTGGACTTTGGTGGAAATCAATCCGGACATTCATTTGTTGCCAGAGGATATACGGATGATTATAGAGATGTGATTGCACTAAAATCACGCAGAATCATGGCAAAGGATGAGAACGAAGATATAGATAGTAACACGCTAGACAAGATGTTCTGTGACTTTGTCGGAGAAGTGATAGAAGAATATGCAGTCTGTGTAAAGCGTGGAGATTATGTGGAATATTGCAATGTGGAAACCGTTTATTATGATAATGCGGAGACAGTTCTTGGAAATTCTATCCGGAACGCAGTAGAGAAACAGTATCCTTGGATATCGGTTCGTAAGGCAAGAAAAGCAACGATAAATGACAGAATCAGATGTACCGTCAAGCTTATGGGGGCAGGGCGGTTTTTTATTACAAAAGATTGCGAAAGCTTGAAGACGGCATTTTCGGATGCTGTGTGGGATAAAGAAGTTATTGGAAAGGATGAGCGTCTGGATGATGGCAGCACAGATATTGATAGCCTGGATGCATTTGAGTACACGATTGAACGTGATATGAAATACCTGATTGAAGAGGTGGAAGATGTTTGAGGGATTAAAAAGATTTTGGAAAGGATTTATGCGTATGTTTGGATATACGACATTAAAACAGATCGTCGGTAAGGATATTACTCTTTCTGGCAGTATGATCGATGCGATAAACGAATGGAAGCAGATGCTGAATGGACAGGCGGATTGGATCACTGACAGCATTGTATCTTTGGGGATAGAAGAAGGCATCTGTCGTGAATTTGCCGATTGCGTTTTGGTGGAAATGGAAACCAGTGTGAGTAATGAGCGTCTGGATAAGATATATCAAAAAAATATCGCAAGGTTGAATGAAAATTTACAGGAAGGACTTGCGCTCGGTTCGTTTGTCTTGAAACCACTTGGAGGGGCTACGGCGGAATTTATTTCAGCGGATAAGATTATTCCGATTAGCTTTGGGGATGACGGTAATCCGAATGATATGGCTTTTCTGACAGTGAAGAAAGTCGGGGATACGGATTACTTTACGCGGTTTGAAAGGCATTATTTCATAAAGGGAAACCTGACCATAGAAAACAGATGTTTCCATTCTCAGACTGCAAGTGATATCGGGCTTCCGTGCAGTCTGGAGGCAGTAGAGGAGTGGGTGGATATTGAGCCGGGTCCTGTTACATATCCGGGTATGAGTCGGATGGATTTTGGGTATTATCGGAATCCGATCAAGAATAAGGTGGATGGTTCGGTCTGCGGGGTATCTGTATACGATTCGGCGATAGACTTGATCAGAAAAGCAGACATCCAGGGGGCGAGGCTTGACTGGGAATATGAATCGGGGGAACGAGCCATCCATGTTGATGGCAAGGCATTAAAACAAGATAAATCAACCGGAAGATTTGGAATGGCAAGGCTTAATAAAAGGCTTTACCGAGGGCTGAATTTGGAAGCAGGGAAAGACCAGGAGCTTCTGAAAGAGTATTCTCCGGAAATGCGAGACGAAGCCTTTAAGCGTGGACTTGAAGAGTATAAGCGAGAAATTGAATTTTCTGTTGGCTTGGCTTACGGAGATTTATCGGATGTGCAGGAAGTTGCTAAGACAGCAACAGAGATAAAAGTATCAAAGAACCGGAAGTATAACCGGGTAACAGCAATTCAGAACAATCTGTATGATTGTCTGGAAGATTTCGCCGCAGGACTTGCCTTTTACAACAGCATGTTGAATTCCGGGTATGAGTTTTCCTGCAAATTCAACGATTCAATTCTGACCGATGAGGAAGCAGAACGGCAGCAGGACAGACAGGACGTGAGCATGGGCGTGATGTCGCATTTGGAATATCGGATGAAATGGTATAATGAGGACGAATCCACGGCGAAGAAGATGCTTCCGGAACAAAATCAAGTTATGGAGTAGGTGATCTGATTGAGAGAAGACTACAAGAAACAGTTGTCCGGTCAGATTGAAAAACACTTTTCAGATCTGGAAATTCGGATCATGGAAGATATCGTTCGCAGGATAAGAAAAACCGGAGAAATCACAAGCACAGCGGACTGGCAGATTAACCGGCTAAAGATTCTGGGGTATTCATCTGAAGACATTGAAAATATGTTAAAAGAAGCGTTGGGTAAATCATATCCGGAGATGTTCGAGTTGTATGATAAAGTCATTGATTGGGAATATGTCCGGAATAAGGAAGTATACGAACAGGTTAATGCAGAATTTATTCCTTACGAAGAGAATGAGGAGCTGCAGCAGATTACAGAAGGATTAATCAGACAGAGTGGAGCTGAATTGCAGAATATCACAAAGTCTCTTGGTTTTTATCTGGATTATGGAACAGGGAAACCGGTATTGACTCCGTTGGCGCAAGTGTACCAGAAGTATTTGGATGCCGCCTGCATGGATATTGTATCTGGTGCATTTGATTACAATACAGTCTTAAGAAGAACTGTAACACATTTGACAAACAGTGGATTGCGGCAGATTGATTATGCATCCGGCAGGGCAAACAGAGTGGATGTGGCAGCACGCAGGGCAGTCATGACCGGGGTATCTCAACTGTCAGGAAAGATATCTGAAATGAACGCTGAAAAGCTCGGAACGGAACATTTCGAGGTGGAATGGCACGCCGGAGCTCGACCAACTCATGCGGTGTGGCAAGGGAGGGTGTACAGTAAAGAAGAGCTTACAACGGTGTGTGGACTTGGAAGTGTAACCGGCTTGCTCGGCGCTAACTGCTATCACATGTATTATCCTTTTGTTCCGGGTATTTCCGTTCGGAACTGGACAGACGAGTGGCTGGAAGAGCAGAATCGCAAGGAAAACACGCCGAATACCTTTAACGGTAAAGAATACACTCTGTATGAAGCAAAGCAACGTCAGAGGCAGATGGAAACTTGTATGCGGGCGCAGCGTGAAAAGGTTGACCTTTTGAAGAAGGGCGGAGCTGATCCGGATGATATCATGATTGTCAGAGCCAAGTATCAAGGGCAGTTGAATGAATATAGCCGGTTCTGTAAGAAGATGGGGCTGACAGAAGAAAGAGAGCGTATCTATTACGATATGCGCGGAAGAGTAGCCACAAATTCAAAGAAACAGAATGCGCGGTATACAGCTGACATGATTCGAAATGCGGATAGGGATTCAAAGCAGTATTACCGATACAGAAATATACTTGGAGATGATGTCGGCAGCCTTGCTGATTTCCGGCAGATGAAGTATAATGAACCTAAGAAATTTAGTGCATTGAAAAAGAAAGTCGATACATATTCTGATATCGATAAAAAGGAATGGTCTTCTGAATTTAAACAGAAGTCAAAAGATGCGTATGTAAGATTTGAAAAAGAGGGTATATATTTGTCAGTTCACGCATTGAGTCGACTGCCGAGATTGAATCAGCCAGGTTTACCAGAGGTTTCAGAAGAAACATTGATGAAATTCATTAATGGAATACCTAAATATACTGAGGGTGAGAATAAATTAGTTTACTTCGATGCAGAACTCCAATTAGTGGCAATTAAGAATAAAATAACAGGCGATATAGTGTCCGTTGTAAGGCGTAAAAATCCTAAGGAGGTGTGGGAAAATGTTTAATAAAATTATGAATTACATCAAAGATTTTTTGGAAAATACACCTGATGACATCTATGATTTTTCGTGCGAGCTAGAAGGCTTGTTGATAGTGCACTACGATGAAATGCATGAAGAGCAGCCAAGGGCTACGGAAATACTGAATGATGAGACACCAGATGTATGTGCTTTGGGAGAACCCGGTATGAATCCGGAAGAAATTGAGGATTTCAAAAGAAAATTAAAGATTGAATATGACAAGGCTATGAAAGCAGTTGTATAGATACCACCCATTCTTCGGAGTGAGTGGTATTTTTATACCCATTTTTAAGAAAGGAAAGGTAAAAAGCTATGATTATCACAGGAATGAAGCATTTTGAAAGCGTATGTCAGAAGAAATTGGTGGAGTGGTACAACAAAAATAGACCAGAAACACCGATTGATTTAGGAGATGTATTTATTGTTTGGTCTTGTAAGACATTACAGAACTACAAATGTCTGGCTTCTACTACGGTTTCTGGTGATGGCATTTATGCAGAATACACATTCAACGGAGACAAGCAGGAACTCTATGAGGATGTTTATAAGAAACTTACAAATACCTGTCATACAGAAGAATGATGCGAAAATATAAAATAACCAAAGATGCGGATATGCTAGCACCGAATTGGCTAGCAGACCGTATAGATTATAAAACAGTAAAGTTTCTGTACAGTATCCGTGACGGAACAGAAATATTGAAAGGGGTGAAAATAAATGATCAGACAGCTAAAATCGGTGAAACGGTTTGCTTTGATGGTAAGAGGCTATCAGTAGAAATGAGGTAATCCGGTTATCTCCCGTTAAGACGCAGGGTAAAGAGTCTTATTTTATTGTCTTTTTCCGGCAGACGTAAAAGAACGGAAGAAAGGAGAGTGTAACATGAAGGCAGATTTTTTAAAAGGACTTGGATTGAAACAAGATGTTGTTGACAAAATCATGGCAGAAAATGGAAAGGATGTTGCTGCGGAACAGGCAAAGGCAACGAAAGCCGTAAGTGAGAGGGATAATTATAAAGACCAGCTTGCGACTGCAACAGAATCTTTGGAAAAGTTCAAGGATGTAGATCCGGTGGCCATGCAGAGTGAAATTGACAAGCTCAATCAGCAGATCAAAGACCAGCAGGCAGCATTTGATGCCAAAGAGGCTGACCGTATCTTCTCTGACGACGTCAAAGAAGCCATCAAGTCAGCCGGAGGGCGTAACGAAAAAGCTGTTATGGCTATGCTTGATATGGACGCATTGAAAGCATCGAAAAACCAGTCTGAGGACATTAAGAAAGCATTGGAAGCCGTAAAGGAATCTGATGCTTATTTATTTGGAACTGATGAACCATTTTCTAATCCGGTAGGAGCTACAGGCGGAACAGGGGGCAACGGTGGAGATAACCTATCTGCGATCAGAGCGGCTATGGGGCTTCCGGCAGAAAAATAATTTTTAGAAAGAAAGAGGTAAAAAGATATGGCAAATACAATCGCATTAAGAAAAGCATATTCCACTATGCTTGATGAAGTTTACAAACTGGCATCTCTTACAGCGGTTTTGGACGGACCGAACGAGCTCGTAAAAGAAGGTGCAAACGCAAATGAAATTTTGATTCCGAAAATGACGATGTCCGGTCTTGCAAATTACAATAAGCAGACAGGATATGTTGCAGGTGACGTCACACTTGAGTACGAGACTAAGAAATGTACTTATGATCGTGGCCGTATGTTCACTGTGGACGCTATGGACAATATCGAATCGGCAGGTGTTGCCTTCGGACGTCTTTCCGGAGAATTTTTGAGAACACAGGTCGTTCCGGAACTTGATGCTTGGAGACTTGCATCTTATGCAGGATATGCACCAGCTACAAATAAGGTTGCGGAAGCGATTGCAGACGCGAAAGCTGGAATTGCAGCGATTAGAAAAGGCAAAACCGTTATTAAAAATGCGGAAGCAAAGCCGGAAACCTGTTATCTGTATATTTCTGCGGCACTCAAGGGAGATATTGAAGACCTTGATACAACGGCATCCAAGAAAGTTCTGGAAGGCTGGGCAGGAGTGATTGAAGTTCCTGAAGGAAGATTTTTCGACAAAGTGACTCTTACAGCTTCTGGAGCCGGTGGATTTACAACAACAGGTGGTAAAAAGATTGATTTCTTGATTGTTGACAAGAATGCAGTAATTCAGAATCAGAAACACACTGTATCTAAGATTATTACACCGGATGCGAACCAAGATGCAGATGCTTGGAAGTTTGGATATCGTACCGTAGGTATCGCAGAAGCGAAAGATAACAAGAAAGTGGCTATCTATGTGCATACTGCAGCATCATAAGAATGGGGGATCGTATGCAGGAAGTGATTTACAATTATTATACGGATCATTATGGAGGGTGTATGATCCCGGAAAATGAATTCCCATGTGTCATCCGAAAAGCGGAAGCATACATGAATCTGTTTGCAATAGATGGATGGAAAGAATCGCCCTTTGAAAACCTTGTAAAAAATTGTCTCTGTGATATGGCAGAGGCAATTTACAATGTTGAGAAACAATACGCGGAAGGAATCAAAAAATCGGAAAATACAGATGGTTATTCAGTTACATGGGCAACAGAAATTACAGAAGGGCAGGATCAGGAAACTACGATCCGAACGAAATTGTACCGAATTGCCGAGTGCTGCCTGATGCATACAGGATTACTGTATTTGGGGGTGTGATAATGTTAACAAATGCAGAAATCACGATTTTTAACAGGCGTTCAGATAAAGACTCGAAAAAATTTGTATATATTCCGCATTATATATCAGATGTCTGGTTTCACACGGATCAGAAAACTTCGGTGATGACAGGAGGCTTGGTCAGTGCGGATTCTTATCAGGTCAGGATTCCATATGAGGGATGCTCTGGATGGATATCGCCGGAAGAGTTTACAGCGTTGACGGATCTGCTTGGCAGATGGACGGTTCAAAATGGGGATTTGTTTATTGTGGGGCGGTGGCGTGGAAACTTTAAGGTTTCTGGCATCGATGAGATAAAGAAAGAATTCTCGGGGATTGTAGGTAAAGTGCTAAGTCATTCCGAGAATTTTTTTGGTGCATCTAAACATATTCGGATAGGGGGAGGATCATGATGGCGAGGATTCGATTACAGATCGATTCGACGGATCGGATACTTTTAAAAAGGAGTCTGAACAAGAACGGGGAAGGACAGAGGCTCTTTACCCATGAAGTACGCAGATTGTCTGATCCATACGTTCCGAAGCGGACCGGTATTTTGAAGAATACGGCGATAGAAACAAAAACAAGCATTATCTATAACACTCCTTATGCGAGGAGGCAGTATTACGAACATAAAGGTGATGGATTGCGTGGATCGCATTGGACAGAGCGGATGTGGGCTGACCGAGGGAAGGAAATTGTTCGGGAAGTAGCTGCTTTTTGTGGAGGGAAGGCAAAATGAGCGTAGCGGTAAAGGTAAAGGAATTTATAGAAACCTGCCCTTTTTTGAAAGAATTTGAGCAGGCAACATTCCCAGTAGTGAATATGGATGTACTTGAAGATGAACCAACGATGTACAGCATTGAAGAAACTCCGGCAGAACCGATCGTAAAGAGGTACGCAAACGGAGATTCAGTGAGGCAGTATGTATTTTCGCTGTGTTCCAGAGAACTGTATGGACCGGCAGAAAATGAGGACACTGCGAAGTTTTATGAGAAATTTTCTGACTGGCTAGAGGACTGTACACGGGAAGGAATCCTTCCGGCGTTGTCCGGCCAGCTACAGAGTAAATCAATCAGGGCAACAACAAACGGTTATCTTTACGATAACGAGGGAACAAGTTGCCAGTACAGGATACAATGTCAATTTGTTTATTATAAACGGAGGTAGAATATGAGTAACAATGGAGTAACACGAACAGCGGCTATGACTGCGGAGGTAGGAGCAGGAACAAACAGCGGAGTAGAACAGAGATATCAGCAGCCGGATTATATTGATGTGTCCGGCGGAAAGGATTCACCACAATTTGAACTGCTTGGTTTTGGAGTGACGCAGTTGGATAATTCTCCGGCGGCAAAGACATCTTCTAAAAGATATGTGAATCAGAAGTCAGCAACACAGTCCATAGGATCTTATGAATGGACAGCACCATTGGAATTTGACTTGATCCGTTCGGAAAAAGCAATCGCCTTTATTGCAGACATCGGAGAGAATGAGAAAACCGGAGCAGAAGCAGAAACACTGTATGTGAAAGTCTATATGAACAAACCGGTTGGATCAAAAGCGAATACATTTGAGGCAAAGCGCAGAAGAGTGGCAATCGAAGTTGCTGACTTTTCAGACAATGACGGAGAGATTCAGGGTTCTGGAAATCTTCTCGCCGTATCTGACTGGGTAGAGGGTACGTTTGACACAACGACAAAGACATTCACAGAAAAAGGCGCTGCGGCGTAATTTTGAGAAGATCTAAGAAAGGAGATATGCGAGATGCAGATTCATGGAGTAGAGCTGGATTTTCATTTATACGATGAAGATAAGGCGGATGTGAAAAATCGGTATTTTGAAGAACTGAAGAAAATGGGTGAAATCAAAAAAGAAATGCCGTCCGGTACTGAGGCAGAAAAAAACAGATATCTCTGTAGCAGGATCAAGGGTATGTTTGACAATGTATTCGGTGAAGGTACTGGGGAATCGGTATGTGGAGATGGAAATGATCTGCTCATGCACTTGGATGCTTATGGGCAGCTTGTCACGGAGCAGATTCGACAAAATGAAGTTTACGAAAGAGTGATGGATTCACTGAAGAAGGTCGGCAAGTTTCCGGCTCTGAGATCATGAGCACCTTAACAGATCCTTTCCCGGAGAGTGTAACAGTGAGCGGTGTGGAATATCCGATACATGCGGATTTCCGCACTGTTTTATGTTGCTTTGAAATACAGGGAAGAAAAGCAGAACTGTCAGAGGATGATCTTCTTTGCATGCTGAGATTGTTTTACAACGTAAAGCGGATGACCGCAACGGAAGATCATATCGATCAGATGTTCTGGTTCTTTTCGTGCGGAAGGGAAAAGGAGAAAAAGAAATTTCCGAGGAAGATTGCAGGGATTAATGACAAGCAGCCGTTTGACTTTGAGGAAGATGCAGATCTGATCTATGCGGGATTTATGCAGCAGTACGGGATTGATCTGCAGGAATCTGATATGCATTGGTGGAAATTTATGATTCTGCTGGAAAATCTCGGAAACGATACGAGGTTGCAAAAGATAATGGAATACCGGACGATCGACACAGGGAATAAGAATCTATCCAAAACCGAACGAGAATTTTACCGGGCGATGCAGAGATATTATGGATTAGAACGAAAACTTCCACCGATGAGCGAAAATGAAAGATTGATCGAAGAAGCGCTGATTCATGGAGGAGATGTGAGTAAATTGTTAGGCAGGTGATGAAATGGCAGACGGAAAAGTTGTAATCGAAACGGATCTGGATTCGTCGGGGATAGAAAAAGGACTTTCGAATCTTGAAACAATCACAGTTAAAGGATTAAAAGCAGCCGCCGCCGCAATAACAGGAACAGCGACGGCGCTTGCCGGAGTCGCAACTGCGGCAGCCAAAACCGGCGCTGATTTTGAGTCGCAGATGTCGCGTGTAAAAGCAATTTCCGGCGCTACAGGCGAAGAATTTGAAAAGTTAAAGGCACAGGCGATCGAGCTTGGTGCAGAAACATCGTTTTCGGCATTACAGGCAGCAGAAGGAATGGAAAATCTTGCGGCGGCAGGATTTACGACAACGGAAACAATGGAGGCAATGCCGGGACTTCTGGATCTGGCTGCGGCATCGGGGGAGGATCTGGCAAGTAGTTCTGACATTGCGGCGTCTGCCCTGCGAGGTTTCGGCATGGAGGCTTCCGAAGCGGGGCACGTGGCAGACGTCCTTGCGGAAAATGCGAACCGGACAAATTCATCTGTGGCAGAAACCGGAGAAGCAATGAAGTATGTCGCGCCTCTTGCCCGCGCGGCAGGATTGTCATTTGAAGAGACAGCCGCGGCAATCGGCGTCATGGCGAATGCCGGCATACAGGGAAGTCAAGCCGGAACAACGCTCCGCGGAGCAATTTCAAGACTGTCTAAGCCGACAGATGATATGCAGAATGCTATGGATGACCTAGGTGTTTCTTTCTATGATGCAAATGGGAAAATGAAATCTTTGTCTGAACAGGTTGGATTGCTCAAAGACGCCATGTCCGGAATGACCGATGAACAGAAGAATAGTTATCTGGTTACATTGTACGGGCAAGAAGCTCTGTCCGGTATGTTGGCGCTGATCAATGAGGGCTCGGATAGTCTGTCAGCTCTGACAGAGGCATACGAGGTGTGTGACGGATCTGCGAAGAAAGCAGCAGAGACAATGCAGGATAATTTGAGCGGCGCTGTGGAGCAGTTGAAAGGTTCGGCGGAGTCTCTCGGAATCGTCTTTTACGAAAAGGTGTCAGAAGGTTTAAAAGAGGCGGCGCAAAGTGCAACAGAAAGCGTGAATAACATTACAGATGCGCTGACGAACGGCGGGATTAAAAATGCCGTGAATGTGGCAGGGAATGAATTTGCCGATCTTGCAGTGTCGGCGGCGTCACATGCCCCGGAAATGATTGATGCGGCGGTCAGCTTTATCGAGTCGTTTGCATCCGGTATCGTAAACAATAAAGGGAAATTGCTTGGAGCTGCCGGGGATGTAGCAGACGCGCTGGCCAATGGTTTGGCAGAGCTGCTTCCGAACAGTTTACGAAAACCGGCGGAGGATGCAATCGATGCACTTTCTGAATCGCTGGAATCAGGCGGGTTGAAAAAAGCCGGGAAAACGGTTGTAAATACGTTGGGAAATGTTATTGATGTTGTTGGGAAACTGGCAGATGCTGCACTTCCGCCACTTACGAAAACCTTAGATTTCGCCGGGGATCACTTGGATTTGCTTGCTGCATCTGCAGCAACAGCTTTTGTAGCGTTTAAAGGCTATAAGGTATTGACAAGTGTAAATAAAGCGGCCAAAACTTTGACGGCAACAGCAAAGATGTTGTCTGCCGCAGAAAAAGCGAACGCCCTTCAGGTCCTTGCGGCATCCGGAGCGCTGACAGTGAAAGAGATGGTCGTTGGTGTATGTACCGGAAAGATCAAGCTTGCGACGGCGGCGCAGGCTGCTTGGAACGCAGTCATGAATGCGAATCCGATCGGATTGCTCGTTACTGCAATCGGGGCACTTGTAGCAGGCATCGGCGCGTATGCTTTTACACAGAAGAGCGCTGCATCTGCTACAGGAGAATTAACGGAGAAGCAAAAAGAAAGCATCGAAGCATCTAAGGAAGCAATTAAAAATATTGAGGAAGAGGCAGCCGCGCGTCAGAAAACGATTAATGCCAGCACAGTGGAAATAGATCAAGCTGAGTCATTATGGAACGAGCTGACAAAAATCACTGATGAAAATGGGCGCGTAAAGGACGGTTATGAAGCAAGGGCAAATTATATCACAGGCGAACTGTCGAGCGCGCTTGGAGTAGAAATCGATCTTACAGATGGAGTGATTAATAATTATCAACAGCTCACAGGATCAATCTATGATCTGATTGCCGCGAAAAAAGCCCAGGCGGTCATGGATTCGATGGAAAGCGAATATGCACAGGCAATCCAGGATCAGGCTGAAAACGTAGCCAAACTGGCGCAGTCTTACAATGGTGTGATCCGACTCCAAGAGGAGAAGATTGCACTGGAAACGGAAGCGGCAGAATTAGCGAAATCGACAAACTATGCGGATGCAAGCAGGTATGCTGAAATCAAAGATGAATTGCAGGGTGTCAATAATGAACTGAAAGTACAAAAAGTAGCTTTCGAGGAAAATCAAGCAGCTGTAAAAGATAATCAGAAAGTAATCGCTGATTACGACAAACTGACAGAGGCTGTTATGAGCGGCAGTACAGAGAAAATTAACAGCGCATTGGCGGACATACAAAGCGGACTGGATACGACTTTGGATTCCGGCTCAAAAGCAGCTCTTGAGCAGGCACAGACAACAGGGGATTCTTTATTGTCGATCCTTACAGCGCAGGAACAAGGGCTTGCAGAGGTGCAGCAGTCTACGATTGATCGTACTGCGGATGCGATGGGAGTTGCGCTTAATACAATCGGATCATCATCTGAAAATATGAAATCATTGCTTGAAAGTGTCGGCGAAGATGGCGCACAGAAATTGCTTACCGCGATGAAAAATGCAGATCTCGCGGGAAATCTAAGCGAGGAAGCGAAAAGCGGAATGCAGGCAATGATTGCGGCAATCGAAAGCGAGGATGGAACACTTAAGTCAACCGGTAAGGATTCGGCGTCAAAATATGCGGAAGGAATGGAGAGCCAGTCGGAACGTGTAAAGACAGCGGGCAGAACAATCAGCGACAGCGCGGATTCGGGGGCAAGGTCAAAGACAGGATATGATGCAGGATATGGGTTCGGTTCAGGGTTTGTGTCCGGTATCCATGCGTGGGTCGGTCAGGGAATCGCGGCAGCCGCAAACTTGGCAGCGGAAGCGTTAGCGTCTGCGAAAGCAACAATCGACTCCCATTCGCCATCAAAGGAGACATTGAAGCTCGGTAAATATTTCGGTCAGGGTTTTGAGCTTGGGATTGCCGGTGAGGAGAAATCAGTGGCGAAAGTTTCTGAAAATCTTGCGAACACAGCTTTGAAATCCTTGGATATGTCGGCAATTTCCTCTCGCATGAGAGAGTCGGTGGCGATTAATACCAATCGGGTAGCAAGATCATTTGCCACGGAGTCGAGAAGTACGATTTTGAGTAAGCAGCAAACCGAGATGCTGATGAGGATGTCGGATGTGGATAAAGAAAGACTGGCACTGAAAATAGGAAGGGTGACAGCAGATGAAATTAGTAAGAACCAAAATAACAGACCGATCTATCTCGGCACGGATCGGATAGACAGACCACTGCCGAAAGGAGCGATACCACGGATATGATAAAAGCATACTATGAAAATTCTAAAGGAGAAATACTAAATCTGCTGTCTTATCCATTTCTTACTGCAGAGGCTGACTGGTTTGATGCAGAATGGGAGGATGTTGTCGGGGGATTTATCAGGACTGTGCAACTTGATGTTTTTGGCGCCAATAAGGAAGATGTATCCCGAAATATGGAGCGGTTATATCGTGTTCTTGGCGTTGATGCCGAAACTGGAAAATTTGGAAAGCTGCATGTGAATGGTACATATCTCCCATGCAGGATCAAAGCGTCGAAGAAGGTCACTTGGAAGTCATTTACTGTAATCGAAACCGAACTGTCATTTACGGCAGAAAAGTTATCATGGGTGATGGTAGAAAGCAGGTCATTTTATCCGCAGACAGAAGCCAGTGCATTAGAAGGCTTGGATTTTCCGTTTGATTTTCCGTTTGATTTTACGGACGCGCGAAAAGGGACTGCAGTATGGGAAGTTGATCATATCGGATCAAACGATTATCAGATGATAGTGTATGGTCCGTGTGTGAATCCACGTATCTTAATTAATGAGCAAATTATTGAAGTTTTTGTGACGCTCGAAAAGGAAGAGTATATGATCATCGACAGCCGCGATTATACTGTGCAGAAATATCTCGTGAATGGAACAGTTCAAAACCTTTTTCATGATCGAGCTTTGGGAAAATCAATTTTTGAACAACTTCCGTCTGGTTTGCTGAAGATCAACTGGTCGGGGGAATTCGGATTTGATCTTACTCTGTTCTTGGAGAGGAGGGAAGCAAAATGGTAATACTGGCTGATCAGGAGTTGCGGGAACTTGGTGTGATAAAAGATTCCAACATAACAGTAGATCTTAATGGCGACAGGACATTTTCTGTACAGATTGCCCGGAGTAACTGGCGTGAGGAACTTACATTTTCCAGTTTTATCTACATTATGGGTACTGAATACGGCGGGATCATCGGCGAGATCCTGACAGATACCACACTAGACTACGTGGAGGCGAAAGGGTTGTCTTGGCGGGGACGTCTCGCAAAGAAGATCATAGAGCCACCTGTCGGATCAGACTATAAGACCGTATCCGGCGAACTGCATACAGTCATGAAAGAACTGATAGAGCCCGAATTTGACGGGCTCTTTGTTGTGTCCCAGGAAGATACCGGGGTGACTGTCAGCAATTATCAGTTTGATCGATACTGCACCTTATACGATGGTATTGTGAAGATGTTGAAAAGCAAAGGATACCGCCTGCAGCTGTCGTTCCGGCGAGAACAGGGTGAGCCGGGATACCTTTACATCGAAGCAGTGCCAATTGTGGATTATTCTGGTCGGATTGAACTATCTCGAGACTGTCAGCTTAATTATACGATGGACGACAAGCGTGATGGCGTGAATCATCTGATTGTAACGGGTAAAGGTGAACTGCAGGACAGAAACGTGATGCATCTGTATGTACAGGAGAATGGAGAGATTGGGACGGAGCAGTATTACACCGGACTTCAGGAAATTGCGGAAGTCTATGAGAATACCTCGACTGAGACAGATGAGCTGATATCCGCCGCGGAAGATCGGCTTCGATCCTTGGCAGGGAAGAAGACGTTCAAAATGGATGTCGCAAAAATCGGGATAGATGTGGGTATCGGTGATATTGTAGGCGGCAGGGATTATCTGACAGGATTATATATGGCGAAACCGGTGGAAAATATCGTTTACGAGATTATAAACGACGTTGAATCAAAAACATATAAATTGGAAGGAGACGGCGAAGAATGAAAATAATGACAGGAAAAGCAGGAACGCCACATGTTACCGCGCAGTAGTATCGGCAGTTCATTGAAGGGACAGTTGGGCAGGAAAGCTATATTTTGACAAGCGGGGATCTCTTAGAGCCGGAACTTGTATCAAACAACAGCCTCAAAATCCGAAGCGGAATTATGAGTCACCACGGTAATTTATCTACGGTGGATTTAGGTACATATGACACAGTTACGATCAGAAATGGATCGCAGGGAATGAAGCGGATTGATCTTATCGTGAATCGGTATACTAAAAACAAAGAAAGTGGGATTGAGAAAAATGAGTGGGTTGTAATTATGGGAAATCCAACATCAGGATCCCCAACAGTGCCGACATATACGCAAGGAAATTTACAGGAGGGGGATCTCGTTGACGATTGTCCGGTGTTTGAAGTGCACTTGAACGGGATTAATGTAACAGAGGTCAAGAAGCTGTTGAAGGTTATGCCATCAATCCCTACGATAAATAAAGATTTGTCGGAGTTATCAGCCTATGAAAAAATCACTCTTA
>ENA-OOWK01000885-OOWK01000885.1-human-gut-metagenome-genome-assembly--contig:-NODE-885-length-17826-cov-2.620899_pt1 | contig 17826 bp, 18 predicted proteins | sample MGYA00241405_ERZ501317 | MGnify/ENA primary metagenome ERZ501317 (study PRJEB25962, sample SAMEA1972440) | human gut metagenome | biome: human gut; feature: human-associated habitat; material: faeces... | reverse complement strand
AAGATCGACTTCTTCTTCAAGACTCGCGGCGAACCCCGGGTTCTGGCCCGGATTCTGGAGCAGATGGACCATGACGAGTATGACGGAAAGCGCCCCATCCTCATCAGCCACTGCTTCAACGACAACGCCGCTTCCCTGCTGGTTCACGGCATCCATGCCAAGTGGCCTGAAGCCCCGGTGCAGGTAGTGCCCTGCAGCGGCCTGTGCAGCTTCTATGCCCAGGAACAGGGAATTATCATTACCTACTGAGCAACCAAAAACGGCTCCAGACGGAAACATCCGCCGGAGCCGTTTTTTTGTTTGCCTGTACCTTTTAGCCCATAGAGGAAAACGCCTTCCGGCATCGTTTCACCCAGAGCTTTTCGTACTGAACCTCTGACAAGACGCGCCCGCAAAGATTCCCCACTGTATACACGCCCGCGTCCCGGCACCATCCAATTGCCATACGATAGGCTTTCAAGCCGGACACACCCACGACCTCCTCGTCATTATCATATCGTACAGGACAAGACAATCCTTGCTGCAGCAGTGCCAGTGCCCGCGTGTGCCCATCCGTCAAGGTCAGGTTTCCATCTCCAAAATCATGTACCGGAAGTGGTTCACATCGCTCCAGGTTGTCGGATGTGAGCCAGGACCGAACCGACAGAAGCTTTGCTTCATTCACATACAGCTGACTGACGTACAGCCGCTCCGGCGATATGTGGAGAATCCCCTCAAACACCAGCGCCATATCCATCCCCCTTTGGATTTGCAGAAACAAAAGAAAAGTCCGAACTCATCAGCGTTCGTGTTTTTGCATCTGATGACCGATCTCACTGCCAGTATCCGTCAAAAAGTTCAATACAAAAAATCAGCCACGATAGATGTCCCCTTTCCCTTCGGATTCTCAAAAAAACTCTCTTTACAAGAATAAATTTTTTCAAAGTTGTAAAGGTGAGCCAAAAAGAATCCCTGTCATTTTTTGAAAATAATTGGAACACTCATGTGGTGATCATAATCATAAGGCGAAGAGAAAGCATCAATTAATTAATGGTTAATGAATATGTAAGCTCTTGTACGGTTTCACTGCTTTTAGGATATGTTCTTGTACCAGTATCATCCTCTAGAATCATACCTAATTTCTGCATCAAATTAGATGAATCGGTATTTCTATAGTCACAATGAGCCACTAATTTTTGAAGCTTTAAAACATTTAAAGCAAAATCTTTTATTGCAAGCGCCGCTTCTATTGCTATTCCTCTTTTCCAATAGCGCTTATTGAGAACCCATCCCAATTCCCCAATATTTCTTGAATCATTTAGCATAACGGAGATTGCGCCAATTTGCAGGCCTTCAAAAACAATGGCAAACTCATAATAATTAGGAACCGCTTTTTTCCATTCATTTGTTACATCACTTAGAAACTGTTTTGTCTCCTCAATTGTATCATTGGGTAACCAAAACATATATTTTGTATTTTCTTCATCACTGGCATACGTATGAACGGTGGCTAAATCAGAAATATCTAACGGCCTTAAAATTAACCGATCTGTTTTTATTTCATAAAGCATATCTTTCTCCTCCCCAAAAATGTAATTTATTAAGTAATATCCAATCACGAACCACAAAAGAAGTCAATCACTTTACAGCGATTAACTTTTTTGATATTATTCTGGGAAAAAGCCAACGGTTTAGATGCCTCTTTCGACACGAACAGCTATTTAAAATCAAAACCACCCGTTGAACGGGTGGTTTGAACAGGCCCTATAAGGGCCTATCTCCTGTGGTCGCTCCCTAAAGGGAGCCCTGAAAAGTCTGGCAACCACACTTTTACCACGGGCCGCCCCCTACTCGGGGGCATTTTTTATGCCTTCTTTGCTTTCTCTCCTGTGAAGGGATCTACAAACTCTTTGAGGCTCAGCTGATCATTTGCTATATCATCTTGCAACTGATTTCGAATATAGTCTCTGATCGCCCCTTCGTATTTGCCTACCGTATCTACGTAATATCCCCTACACCAGAAGTGCCTGTTTCCGTATTTATACTTTAGGTTTGCATGTTTATCAAAGATCATCAGGCTGCTTTTACTTTTCAGGTATCCCATGAAACTTGCTACGCTTAAGTGCGGCGGTATTTCCACTAGCATATGGATATGATCCGGGCAGCATTCTGCTTCTACAATCGTTACTCCTTTTCTTTCGCTCAGCTCTCTTAGTATTTTTCCTACGTCCGCTTTATCTTTTTGTAAATGATCTGACGGCGATACTTCGGCGCAAATACAATGTGATATTTGCATCTGTATTTGCTATGTGATAAACTCTTTATGTCATCCATTGACAAGAACCTCCTGTGCTTTTGCTTGGTTGCCAGACCAGCTTCATTCTAGCACAGGAGGTTCTTTCTCTTCACTAAAGTATTTTTTATCCACCCCCAGTTGAACTGGGGGTTTTTATCATGCCTATTCGGCGCCAAGTAACAACGGCGTATCCAGGGGTCGGATACGCCGTTGTTCTTGCTTATATGCCCTCTACCAAGAAAAGGGCAGATGATTTTTCTGATACATTGCTGCCAGACGGAATCGAAAAAGTTCCAAAACGCTTCGCCATCCCCTGGCGCAATAGGTGGATGATTGATCATGCAGACTATGTGGTCACCTATGTAACTCTTCCCTACGGAGGAGCGGCAAAATCCAAAATTTTAGCCGCAAAAATGCACAGAGCAATATTTGAATTAAATGCTTTATAAAAATATATCCGAGGTTTGGATAAGGTACTTTTTAATGTATTGCATATATGATATTATTCAATTATAAAAAACTTTTTGAGATGTTTGAGACCTAGATACAAGGAATTGAATTTAGAATTTCTACCATAACAGTGACAGGAAGTGCTCCCTATGCTCCACCCCGGCCTTTATGAACAAGTCATCAATAATGCCTTAACCAGCGAGCTGTCAGATATTCCTGATGCTCGCAAATCCATCGCGCCCATTGATAAGGCAGAAGCCGCCAAGGTGCTGGCGCAGTATCTGGCAGATGTGGTGCAAAAAGGCATGGAGAATGTGCTGGATAACGGCGGGGACCTCTCTGCGCAAATTGGGCTGGCCAATCAGATCGTCACCCTCATTCAGAACACAACACAAGAAGCTGACTTTGCCTCGCTGGGCGTTGACCAGCGGGCAGAGCAGCTTCTTGCTCTTTTACGGGAACAAGACCCTCGACTGGCGGCGGGAAAAACGGCCGCTGACCTGAGCCGCCCGGAGACCTCCATTGCCCAGAGCAGTCTGTTTACAGGGGCCATACATGAGCCGCAGATGTACACCGAGCTGAAAAAGGAGATCCTTTCCGCTGACCGAATCGATATGCTGGTATCGTTCATCAAGTGGAGCGGCCTGCGTCTTTTGATAGACGAACTGCGAGAGTTCACCCAAAATGGCGGCAAATTGAGGATTATAACCACCTCCTACATGGGTGCTACGGATGTAAAAGCCATCGAGGAGCTTCGGGCGCTGCCCAATACCCGGATAAAGGTAAGCTATGATACTAAGCGTACCCGGCTCCACGCCAAAACTTATGTATTCTACCGTAATACCGGGTTTACCACCGCATATGTCGGTTCATCCAACCTGTCCAATGCCGCTATATCCAGCGGCCTGGAATGGAATGTGAAGGTAACCCATAAGGATTTGCCCGAAACAATAAATAAAATTGCAGCTACCTTTGAGAGCTACTGGAATTCCAATGAGTTTGAGTATTATTCGGAAGATCAGAAAGAGCGCCTGGCGCGGGCATTGAAGGCGGAAAAGTATTTTGATGCCAATAATACGGCCCTCTATACCATGGATATCGCGCCCTACTCCTACCAGCAGGAGATTCTGGACAGGCTAGAGGCGGAGCGGACCGTTCGTGGCTATACCCGCAACTTGGTGGTGGCAGCCACCGGTACCGGCAAGACGGTAATCTCTGCCCTAGACTATAAGCGATTCCGAAAACAAAATCCGGGCAAACCCTGCCGACTTCTCTTTGTGGCCCACCGGGAAGAAATTCTGCGTCAAAGTCTGTATACCTTCCGCGCTGTTTTGAAGGACGCCAACTTTGGCGAACTGTTTGTTGGAAACTACCGGCCAGAGACCATTGACTACTTGTTTCTGTCCATCCAGACTTTTAACTCACAGGATTTCACTTCTAAAACCTCCCCGGATTTCTATGATTATATTATTGTGGACGAGTTCCACCATGCGGCTGCCCCTACTTACCAAAAGCTGCTCTCCTATTATCAGCCCAAGATTTTGCTAGGCCTGACTGCCACCCCGGAACGTATGGATGGCAAGAGCATTTTGCCATACTTTAACTATCGTATTGCTGCCGAAATTCGGCTGCCGGAAGCCATTGACCGCAAGCTGCTTTGTCCGTTCCAGTATTTCGGAGTCACCGATACGGTGGATCTGAACACGCTCAAGTGGAGCGCTGGCGGCTATGATAAGGGAGAACTGTCCGCGTTGTACACCTTCAGTGGAGCAGTAGCGAATCGCCGTGCGGATCTGGTGGTTTCTTCTCTGCTAAAGTATGTGACTGACATAGACGAGGTCAAAGGGCTGGGATTCTGCGTTACGGTTGACCATGCCCAGTTTATGAGCCAATATTTCAACGACCATGGGATTCCTTCTATCTTCTTGACCGGAAAATCTTCCGATGAAGAAAGAAATTCCGCTAAAGACCGGTTGGTTAGCGGCACTATTCGCTTCATCTTTGTTGTGGATATCTATAACGAGGGTGTAGACATTCCCGAGGTTAATACGGTGCTGTTTTTGCGGCCCACCGAGTCCTTGACCATTTTCCTGCAGCAGCTGGGCCGTGGTTTGCGGCTGGCAGAGAACAAAGAGTGCTTGACCGTGCTGGACTTCATCGGCCAGGCGAATAAGCGGTATAATTTTGAGGATAAGTTCGCAGCACTATTGTCCAACACTTCCCGCAGCGTAAGCCGAGAGATCAAAGATGGTTTTGTATCGGCTCCCAAGGGCTGCTATATCCAGTTGGAAAAGAAGTCGGCTAAGTATATTCTAGACAATATTCGGGCCTCCTATGGCAACACAGCAGGGCTGGTTTCCCGTGTGGCCAGCTTTACGGAGGACAGCGGTCTGGAGCTGACGTTGGCCAATTTCCTGGAGTATTATCATCTGGACCCGCGGACAATCTACAAATTTTCTACTTTTTCCCGACTCTGTGCCCGTGCGGATGTAATGGATGATTTTCAGGAGCCTTTAGAAGAAGCCCTCACAAAAGCCATGGGGCGTCTAGCGGTGATCGATTCCCGGCGATGGATTCACTTTTTGCTGGAACTCCTGCCCCGGCTGGACAACGTAAACTTTGCAGCGCTGGGTGAGTTGGAGCAAAGGATGCTTCAGATGTTTTATGTTACTGTATGGGGCAAGGCTGCCGAGGAATGGGCTTCTGACGAAGTGTTGGATCACCTGTATGCTCTTTCAGACAGTCCGGTCTTGCTGGGAGAACTGCAAGAGCTGCTGCGATACCGGTACGAGCAAATTGACTTTATTGATGAGCCAGTAGATCTGGGATTCGATTGCCCTTTGGATCTGCACTGTACTTATACCCGTGATCAGTTGCTGGTAGCTTTGGATTTTTTGAAACCGTCTACTGTGCGTGAAGGTGTGAAATGGCTGCCGGAGAAAAAGCTGGATGTATTCTTTGTAACCCTCAATAAGTCAGATAAGGATTACTCGCCTACGACGATGTACAACGACTACTCCATTAACGAGAGCTTGTTCCACTGGCAGAGCCAGAGTACTACGGCGGCGGATTCTCCTACCGGGCAGCGGTACATCCACCACCGAGAACGCGGGAGTAAAGTGCTACTGTTTGTGCGAGAGTTCAAATCAGACCGAATCAATGGTGGAGCGGCGGCTTACACTTTCCTGGGTACTGCCAACTATGTGAAACATGAAGGAAGTCGTCCTATGAATATCACCTGGAAATTGGATCGGCCTATCCCTGCGAAATTCTTGAAAAAGACAAATAAACTGGTGGTTGGATAATGAATTCAAATAGCAAAAATCCAAGAGTGGGCAGATTATTTCAAATTCAAGTTCAGCAATGGTTCCAAGCCGTAAGGAAAGAAGTGTATCAATTAGAAGTGCCCATTGCAATAGGAAATCCTGCGAAACCGCACAAATTTGATTTGGCCAATTCTAGCGGAAAGACCGTTGTAGAATGTAAATGCTATACCTGGACAGAGACTGGCAACGTACCAAGCGCCAAAATGCAATCTATCAACGAGGCAGCGTTCTACTTGTCTTTCTTGCCATATGATGTTGATAAATGTATTGTTATGGCAAAGGCAACACATACCCGGCGAAATGAAACACTGGCTGAATATTATTATAGAATCAATCATCACCTATTAGGTGACATCAGGATTCTTGAGTATGATACCGACGCCAATGAGGTGCGAGTTATAGGTGAAAAGGAATGACAGAAGTAGTAGCAGCCCTTATTTGGGATAGCAACAAATTTATGATTTGCCAACGTCCTGCACATAAGGCTCGTGGGTTACTGTGGGAATTTGTGGGCGGTAAAGTTGAACTCGGTGAAACGAAGGAACAGGCTCTTGTTCGTGAGTGTCAGGAAGAATTAGCAATTACATTGGACGTTGGTAAAGCGTTTATGGAAGTAGTCCACGAATACCCGGATTTAAAGGTTCATTTGACCCTGTTTAATGCGTCCATTCGGGAAGGTGTTCCACAAAAGTTGGAGCACAACGATATCCGTTGGATTACGGTGAAAGAGATTGGCGAGTACAAATTCTGTCCTGCCGATGAGGAAATTTTAAAGAAAATTTGTGAGACGTTTGGCTAAATTTGCAAAACGGAGAACAAACTATGGCAACAAACAGATTGAATCTAGTTTATGCAATAAAAGATGGGGCGAGCATCAGCATAGAAGATGTTGACAGTGGATTGAAGTGTGGATGCGTTTGTCCAGCTTGTGGAGAACCCTTGGTTGCCAAAAAAGGAACCAAGGTTATGCACCACTTTGCCCATTATTCAGGTAGTAACTGTGAATATGGATACGAAACGTCCCTTCATCTTATGGCTAAGGCAATTTTATCAACTGCAAAAACAATAGTTACCCCAAAGGTTTATGTTTACTTTCCCAATTCCACAAAAGAAAAGCAGTTGTGTTGTGACTCACAGGAAATTACCGTGGATAAAGTTGAGCTGGAACAGAATTATGGAAATGTTGTTCCCGATGTCGTTGTCCATTCAGGAAGAAGAAAATTCTTTCTGGAAATTTATGTAACCCATGCAGTTAACAAGGAAAAAATATCAAAGCTAAAAACCGCAGATATTTCAACCATGGAGATTGATTTAAGCAAGGTAGAACGAACAATATCTTATGAGGATCTTCAACGTATTCTTTTAGAAGATAATGAGCAAAAAAGATGGATTTATAACTCCGTAGCTGATAAAAAATTGCGTAAATATTATGCCTTTTCAGAAAGGATTCCGCTTGTAATCCACGGGTTTGCAATACATACAAAATACTGTCCCATTAAATCACGTATATGGCATGGAAAGTCTTATGCCAATTTTATTGATGATTGCACTGGATGTCCGTATCAAATCTTATACCATACAGCGGAAGACGAGAGCTCACAAGGAGAAATCCTTTGTTCTGGTCGATATAAGATCGCCACATTGCAAGATTTGGCACGTGTAACAAGTAGAACAAAACAATCTGGTGAATAAACATGTTGAAGGCTTACCGCAAACTAGTCCGAGACCGTATCCCCGAAATCATCGAAGCGGACGGGAATATCTGTACATGGGAAACACTTTCCCAAGAGGAATATTTGAACCTCTTGGATGAGAAGTTGAACGAGGAATTGGCCGAATATCAGGAAAGCAAATCTTTGGAAGAACTGGCAGATTTGCTGGAGGTTATGCAGGCTGTGCTCCGGGCACGGGGCTGGACGCTGGAACAGCTGGAACAGCTGCGGGCCGACAAGGCTGCCCGTCGCGGCGGATTTGAGAAACGCATCCTGCTCACTTCGGTGCGCAAGAAAGAGGACTACCGCTACCTGCTGGTGATGCGGGACTTTCTGCAAACATCCGGAAAGTTATATTCCACCACCTTTCCCCAGCTGGTCCGCCAGCGGCAACAGGGCAAGGTATTCTCTTTTGAGGAACACTTGCGAGGACTGATTTATGCACTGTTGAGTGCCCACGCACAGTGGCATCACATTGCCCCCAAACTGCCGCAGGTGGATGTACTGTTCTTCCACTATGATGTTCCAGCAGTTCTCGCGCAAGAAGGAAGCTACTTTACTGCCGGGTTAAAACAGCTTTCCTGCGCCAGTCAGTGTACCAACCGGCAGATGAACCACCTGAAAGACAATATAGCCATGCTCCAGAAGATTATCTCGGAGTATGGCAGCATGGATGCCTATGTCATTTCCGCACCGCCAGAGGACATTGTGCGTGATCTGTCCGCAGGGGAGCATAAACTGTATGGCATCGGTCCGGCCCTTGCCTGGGAATACCTGCGAAACGTAGGTATCGATGGGGTCAAACCAGATATTCATGTGTGCCGTTTTCTGGGAGCCGCCCGTATGGGAGAATCTGATCAGGAACAGGCCGCTCCTTCTGAGGCTGTCAACATCGTCCGCAAAATGAGTGCGCAGCTCGGCTTACCTATGGTGGAGATCGACAGCATCATTTGGAGCTATTGTGCCAGCCACTATGGGGAAATCTGCACTGCTACACCGCACTGCGATTCCTGCGTCGTACGAAGTTATTGTACCAGAAAAGAGGATGTTAAAGAATTTATTCTATAGTCCTGTAGTTTTCGCCTAATACCGTCAGAGCAATATTGGCCGGTTAATTATATAATCTTTATCATAAGCTACCTCTTCAACATATCTTTATAGCTAAATCTAATCGAGCAGTAAAAAATGAATAAAGAAATCGCCAACGCATTAGGTAGTTACTTCAATACTCTTTTTGATCTGAACAGGAACCTCATTACATTTTGTGGAATGGATGCTTGCGCTGATGATCCATGGAAGCTCCATAAGTACATGCAAGCTGTGATTTGCTTTCTACCGCAACTAATCCCATACTCTTTTTCACGGAATACCCAACAATATTGTATTTTTCTTAATGATGGACTGATGGAATTTTCTAACAGTTTGCCTTTTCTTAGGCAGGATTACGAAGCCATTTTACAAAAGCATATTGACATTCTTGTCAATATCAAAGGACTGCGAAACAAATATGAGCACAAGATGCACGCTGTTGACTTAACCAGTGCAGGCAGCGGCAGTTTTATGATTTTTGATTTATGCTATCAGGTGAATGGACAAAAAATCACTATATCTGCCGGCAATTTGATCGCGGTGGTAAAGGATCTAAACATCCTATTTTCTAAGATACAGCAAGAAGTAAGGCAATTTGCATATAGAGAAGGAAAACAACTCTATCCTTATTATATAAGACTTTCCAGAATAGATTTTGCAGATTTCAATAAAATTTATGATAGTGATTTGCTCAAAATCGTAGGCAAAACGTTTTTACCATTTTAAACACCCAGCGTTTTGGGAATTTGCATCTTATTTTTTTAAGATATAATAAAAATAGTAAATAACGGCGACGGAGGTGTACAATGTCTGTCAAACCTTACACAAACAATCAAGAATTTTTTTCTCTTATAAATAAGATTGATAATATGGAAGAAAAAATGATACAGCACGATAGTCAGGAACTTGATGCTTTAGTAGGAGAATGCAAAAAATATGATGTTTTTGATTTTATATCGCGCCTCTCCTCGCTGAACCTGCTAGTGGAAAATCAAAACAAAAGTATTCTATTTGATATGCTCATTGGCCGCCTCTTATGTGAGAAACAAAATAATTTTACCGGAGCAGCTATAATGAGCCATGGTAAATTTAGAAGTCTAGTAAATCGATTAGCGCAGCTTGAAATCCGTCATCTAGTTGATCCTCCAGAGAATCCATTTATCCAGCGTGTTTTATATTATGGAAATTACTGGGTTTTTCCAGGAATTAACTACTCCCCAGTTGAAACGATTCAAGGATTTATCAATGTTTTATGCCACGGGAATTTGTCTTTGAATTCAAGCTTCAAAATAAAATCGCATAGGTTGATCGATTTTATCTTGAAGCTTTCAGATACGATGGCGCAGGAACTTGAACTTGATGAAAATAGTATCTGCTGTGTTAATCAAAATGAAATTGAAATTCCCAACGCACAGAAAATGCTGAAACTACAAAGCTGTGTGAATCTCAATTTGGCCACAATAAAAGGGTATTTGCCAGATGAGGACATACAAGAACCTCTATTTTCCGGATTCAATGAAAGAGGAGGGGCGCAAGTTTTTGATGTTAACTGGCAAGATTTTTTTGCCCATCCGTTCTTGAAGACCCCTGACAACCATGTGATTGTTTTGAATCCTTCTATACTTGTTTCCTTTTTGGTCCACAGATTAATTCTGTTGGCAGATTCTTATGGAATTAAAGAGAAATTTGTCGATGCATATAACAATGAAATATGGAGTCATTGCAAGAGAGATCTTCATGCCCTTGGGCATAAAACAATCCAATCGGAACTATATGGAATTGATTTGGTTAATGACACGAAGCATAAAGAAGAAATTTTGACGGTTGGTAATAACAAATTATTATTTGTACAATTTATCTGCGACGATGGCTATGACTATTGTGAAGGTTCTATGTTCAATCCATATCCTATTGACTTAAAGGGACCTTACACCTACACGCGTACAAAATACTTTGTTGAAAAACTCTCTCCCGTAACAGAAGACGATGTATATCAAATTATCATTTTGAATGCTTTCGGAAGGACTACTTCTATTGGTTTAGATAGAGCCGAACGACCATACACGATTTTCTTATCTCCATTTGAGCTACATTGTGTAGCGATCAATGAAAAGGACCGAAAGGAATTCCTACCGCGCTATATCAATGCAAAAAAGCGAATAAAAGCTTTTGCAGGAATGCCTGTCAGTAGCGAACTCAATGCTATTGAAATGTATACACAATACGGGTATTCATTTTATCTTTCCGATGACTTTCAACCACAAAACACAATTGTTACCTTTGGGTTAGACTCTTCTGTTGAATATGTTATTAAAGCACTCAAAAGGGAAAACAGTCATCTTGTAAATTTTTATGATGGTACGCATTTAAAAGAAGTAGTTTTAAGCGATCCCGAACGCAATATTTACTTTTCAAAAAATAACCCACAAGAAATTTGTATTAAGTTCAATCGATTGACTTTATGGATCACTTCCGATGATGTAAGAAATAATAGTAAGTTACAAATATATTCTACACTTTTAGATACCATATCCTATTGGTTGGCTGAGGAAAGCTCAGTGATAAATAAAATAGCATTTGTCAGCGATTGCATTTGTTTGGATGTCGCTATAAACACTCAACCAGAAGAATACTTTAAGCCTGTAGAGGACTCGCCGAAAGAAATCGATTTGTCGAATTCTATTCATTTTACTCGAACCAATAATATTGTCAGGATGGTATGGACGCCGCGTGCTTTTCAAATGCTTGGCAAGGAGACAAACAACGTTGAAAAAGAAATGACAAAGCTAATAATCAAATTTTTAGGATCTATATCTACAGATGATTTAGATTTAATGGGGTTTGATTTAGCATTTGAAAATCCTTTGAAAAAGAAAGTCTATGTAATTAATACTACAAAGACCCCCTCCTTATTGCCCACAGGTAAAGAAATCGTCGTTGTCTCCGAAGAAGAAACAAATGAACTTTTAGATAGCATAGGTGAATACTTTTTGGCTTCGCCCGATTATACTTACGGGAAGGTTCCAGATGAGAAACGTGTAGCGTTAGGGAACCAAGTTGTCGGATACCTTTACTCGTTATTAAAAGAAGAAGTTGCTTCGCTTTCTCCAGATGGGGTCTATGAGCAGATATGCTCTGATTTAGAAACGGTGGCTCAACAATTATTGATGTTCCAGGGTCGATTCTCATATGACTGTGCGTGCTACCCAGAAAAGATTAGCAAATTAACCAATCAGTATAACGAGATCAATAGAGTATCTATGGCATTAAAATTCTTTGCTGAATATATTGCAGCGACACCTCCCGCAGGGGAAATCTACCTCGGAACAATGCAGTATGACAGGATTATTGCTATATGTAGTCTGATTGTTGAATGGGCGTATAAAAATGACCTATTTCAGTACAATATTGTGAACTCCAGTCGAATTCTTACGCTCTAAAAGAATCGGTATGCCTAAGGGCGAACAGGTTTATCTTTCACGAATAAATCAGAACGCTATAAGTAAGCAACTTTTAGATGTATCGGACCCGAGAATTGCATTATATTTTCCCACAAACTTGTTCGATGATTTTAACTCTCGAATAGATGATGCTTTTCAATGTGAATATGGATTCACTTTCCAACAATTTACTGCATGTATCAAAGCAATAGAAAGTATCGGAATAGAACTACCAGATGAAGCAAAAAGACGACCTCGCCTAGCTGTGATCGATTGCATCGCAAAAGACACGGAAATATCTATACCAATAATCGAGAAAGTACTAGAACAAATCACTTTGTGTCAAAGAGAAGATTTTCTTGTCCCGCCTTCACCATATAAACCGTATGACGTATATCCGTGGCGATTTAATAGAGAGTTATCCCTTGTACGTAGACCTATTATTCGTTATCAGGATGATTTAATTTGGGGCAATCGCCAATTACACCATATGTGGGCTTATGTTGTAGATTTGATTGTGAATGGCAAGTACAAAGCGAAGTCGGCAAAGCTCAAACAACTGATTGGCAAGCTAAGCGATAAAAGGGGCGATGAATTTAACTCCGCCGTGGCTAAAAAGCTATCCGAAATAAGCGGTCTTATCGTAAAAGAAAAAGTAAAAAAATCAACGGCAAAAAGATTGCCGACATGCAAGGTAATGTTTTAGGGGACATTGATATATTATATATTGTCCCAGAGTTAGGCAAGATTGTTGTTGGCGAGGTTAAGGATTTTTCATTTGCGAAAAATCCTTATGAAATGAACCAAGAGTACAAACGTATTTTTGTTGATGGTGATAAACAATGCTTTATGACAAAGCACAAACGAAGAGCTCACTGGGTTCAAGAACATCTTGAAGACGTGATACAACACTTTCAATTACCGAACAAAAAATGGTGCGTAAGAACGACGATGTTCGTTAGTGAAGCAATTATTAGCAACGAATTTTATCATCAGAACGAAAGTATTATTGTATACTCAGAAATAACTGAAGAGAAAATAAAGGCCGTGTAGTTTGCACTTGATTGGAGTGATGATAATTAGTGATGCCAAACAGATTTTCCAACTTGTATGTTTATAATGCGTTGAGACGATAGGGCTTCTGTGATTTTTGCGAAATAGCGGTTATTCTTATTTGGATTCTCCTAGTAAATATCAAGTGCGTCAAAATCAGACTGTCAACAGCTGAAAGTGCGTCAAGATCACAGAGGGTTTGGGCGCCCATTCAACCACTTATCTTAATTTACAAAAACCTTCCCCGGAGAGTAAAATACACTCTCCGGGAAAATCTTTTAGTTACCCAGGAATCAACAAAAACGCATCTGTTCCTCCTTGCAGGACTTTACCTCCCGTTCCTTCACCACGTCCTCCGGCAGAATCTGCCCGCAGAGCAATGGCGAGTTCGGATCATGCGCTTGCGTATTGCGCGCAACGGTTTTCAGACTGTGTGTAGCATAACAATACCGGCACCCGTGGCGGCAGGTGTCATACATACCAATGTCAATGCTGGCCATGCAGCCGCATTCCGGGCGCTGGTTCTTGTCTTTCTCCAATGAAAGGCGGCGCCCGGCAATCTGTTCCAGCAAGGAACGGTCAATGCAGTGACCGTGAGCAATGCCGTATGGTGATAAGTCTATTTGTTCCGCGCAGGTTTCCAGCACAAGGTGGTGTCTGCCCGCAATATCGGCCAACCGCTGGGCAAGTACGATGATTTCTTTTTCCGTAAGTGCAGCAAAGCCCAGGCCGTTCATGTTTGTCTGTGTATTGCGGTACAGGTCCACAAAGCTGATGATACACGTACGGGTATAGCCCTCCAGCCGTCGGGCCAACTGGCTGAAAAAGGTAATGTGATAGTCCATCGTGTAGCGATTGGTGACCAAAATGGGATCATACCGCCAGATGACCCGTTCGGGGCCGATTCTGCGGGAAAGTTCCTGAAAGGCAGGCAGAATCACGTCGTTCTTGTTGGGAACGCCCGGCTCTACGTCTTTCCCATAAGGTGTCAGGGTGAACTGAAAATAGAACGGGTACGCCCTCAATTCCTCCAGCCGAGTCATCAGCGGCAGCGGATTCTTGGTCCAGAATACGATGCCATCCACCACATCCGGCGACAAGGAAATGTGGCTCACCTGATGGAAGTTCATGGGGTTGCGGACGCAGGCATAGCCCTCCCGGATACGGTTGTAAAACCAGTCGGGATAATAGGCGGGAATATCGGTCCGCCTGCTGGCGCTGATGATCAAGGGGTTCACCTCCTGGTTGTGCAGTGGTACACCCCACTCACTTTTTCTTGTTTAGTTTCAGACAGATACAGCGACCATCGGCTGCCCCTTGCAGCAGCTTCACGGCGGCCACGGCCCGCTCTTTGACGGAACATCCCGACTGATTTTCCAGCTTGGCCACAACGTTTTTCAGATCTTCCAACGGCAGCAGGTACACCGCCGCGCAGTAGAAGGTTTTGCGGCGGCCATCGTTATAGTTGGCCAGCAGTTTATCCAGAATTGCCCGCTTGGCCCGCAGTTCGCCTATGTAGGCATCCAGCCCCAGTTCCCGGGCGCGGTCCAGATCGGCGGCACGGCGGCTGTGAGGCACAAAGGAATCTGCTGCATCAAATTCGTCATACTGGGCGCAGGGGTAAGTGGGACACTGACTGCAAAAGGCATACCCGCCTTTGTCCATTGAACACCAGGCAATAGTGCAACTCTGGTTGCCCGGTCCACCGCCGCAACCAGGACAGTAACCGCCTACCTGCATGGGGCAGAGCAGACAGTTCAGACCGCACAGGCTGAACTCGGTATGTTCTCGTGTGAATCCTTTCATAAGCGTAATTCCTTATTAGTTGTCATTTAATCCATGCTCTTTTGTCATCAACTTACGTTTATACAGTTTTTCTGCGTCCAGGACTTCTTTTTCGGATGCAGACTTTGGCAATACCTGTAAAATGGAAAATTGGAATTGATGGTGCCGAGTCGGGTATTCATCCAGCAGTTTTATTAACTCCTTGTTGCCACCATGCTGCGTATGTACATATTGGGACCAGCGCCCCCACAAACCATCTGTTCCATACGCGGAGCCGACATACTGCATACCGCTCTCGCAATCCACAATAAGATAAACTGCACAAATCGAGGATAAAGCCGCACGCCACGTCTCATAGGTAACGGAATCATCTATTACACTTTTTAGCTTTCCATAAGACAATACCAGAGACTCATACCCCGGAAATTTCTGCTTTTCATTTGGGAGGATATAACTGACCGGTTTTTCGTTGGAGCCTTTCTGCTTCCATTGCCTTGTGGAGTCACCCCAGTCAATGACAAGGCGATTTTCGTATTCTTCCAAAAGGTCAATGTGTTCCAAATCAAAAAAGGCTCGATTGCCTTGAAAGTGTTCTGGGTTTGGAAAGCCATCCGGCATTACATCCAGCGTGTCTGGAACTGAACCGCACACCTTATAACACCCAAACAGCCTTGCCAACGTTCCTCTTTCGCTGATAAACACACACCAGTAATCATGTCCACGGCCAAAATTCTTGTCTTGTTGGCGGGTATAATCCAAAACCATCCCTTTTTCATAACACTCTCTAAAATCTTGGCGAGAGAAAGAATGTCGAAGTAGGTACACTTTGGAAGGCTCCAGTCCAACCTTTTTGAGAATGTCAGAAAGATATAATATTGCCATATACGTCCCTCAAAAATCAATCCGTTGGTGTAGTCTATTTCTTTCGCACCGGGTGGCGCACCACGGTTTTCAGGCTTTCCGGTTTGCACCGGCGCACATCGCTCAGGTAGATCTCGTGGTGGAATCGATTCTCGCCAAAGTCCGCCGCGTATCCGTGCGCTTTGGCGTATTCCGCCATAGCGGCAACTGTAGCGGGCTCGTCATCGTAAGGGCCGATGTGCATGCACTGGACGCACAGACCTTCCTCCCAGGGGAAGAACTCCACCGGAGAGCAGTCCAGTTTCTTTTTGCGGGAGGCTTCCTGCACGGCCCAGTCAAACTCCGCCCTGGTGACAAAGTCCGGCAGACGGATCAGAGAAATCCAGCAGAAGTCCTCCTTGCGGGCGTAGTCCACGCCACGGACACCTTCCTGCCACCACAGACCCTCCAGCGGCGGCACCACATAGTCGAAGTATCCGTCCATCTTGTGGCTGCCCATCTTGCTCATTTTGATGGTGTAGGCCACCGCATACAAAAGGCCGATGGCCTGTTTGTAGGCGCCGTTTTCCTCGTTGGGATCTCCATGCCCGCGCACCGCCAGGAAGTTCATGGCAGGCACCGTGACGATACCCGGCGTTTTGGGCGGCAGATAGAATTCCTTGTATTCTTTCTTGTAGTCAAAAGCCATCTTCATTTCCTCCGCTTTTGGGATGCCGCTTTGCGCAGCGCTTCACAGGTGATGCGGGTCAATTCCACCGCCATGGTGGGGTCGTCCACGTCCTCTATCAAAAAGGAATCGCTGGCTCCTTCATGGGACGGGGCCTTTGGCAAGTCGGGAAAGGCCGCTTCTCCCTGGGGTGTGATTTTGATAAACAACTGGTCGTCGCAGATGACACCAAAGAAGGTGCCGTCGCAGAACAGGCCGTATTCCCCGAACATTTTGCGGGCGCAGACACTTCCGGCGTCGCGCAGCTGTTCCACTACATACGCCACATAATCAGGATGGGATGCCATAACTACCTCCGTTTCTTATAGCGGTGTGCCAGCCGTTGGGCAAGCACGCCTAACTTTTCCCGCAACTCGGCAGGCTCCAGCAGTTCGGCGCCGTCCCCAAAGGTGAGAATCCAGCTGGTCACACTGTCTGCGTCCGGGAACCCACGACGGAAAAGCAGGGAGCCGTCCGGCTGTATGGTAAAGCTGTCGGCGCCGTATTCTTCCACCAGCCGCCAACGGCAGGCCGGAGCAAAGCGGACGCACACCTGATATTGGGCGGGAAAGATGCGCTCCGGGGCCAGGTCCGGCAAAGGGGCGGGGCGCGGCGAAAAAGGATCTCCACTGGAAAGGGCGGTCATGCGGTTGAGCTTGAACAAACGGAAGTCCTGCCGGGTTTGACACCAGCCCCACAGATACCAGGTGGACCAGTGAAAGATCAGGTAATAAGGCTCCACGCTGCGCACCGAAGTGCCCTTGGGTGCGTCGTAAGTGAAATGTACAAGGTGGTGCTGTTCAATCGCACTCTGGATGGCTTCGATTTTCGGGGCAAGGCTGCTTTTGTACCATGAGGACAGATCAATGAGCAGGTGGGTGCCGCCGGATAGCAGCGTACGGTTCCCGGCGGACAGCTTTTCCATGAGCTGGGCATAGCGCCGGGTGCCGCTGACGCTGTCCAGACTGCGCAGCCCCGCCAGAATGGCCTGCATCTCCGGGGCGGTGAGCACCGTGCGGTCCACCCGGTATCCCTCCATGATGGAGATCCCGCCGCCAGCACCCTGTGCGGTGGTGATGGGGATGCCTGCCCGGCAGAGGGCTTCGATGTCCCGCTGGATGGTGCGGCG
>ENA-OOWK01000880-OOWK01000880.1-human-gut-metagenome-genome-assembly--contig:-NODE-880-length-17908-cov-1.847253_pt1 | contig 17908 bp, 22 predicted proteins | sample MGYA00241405_ERZ501317 | MGnify/ENA primary metagenome ERZ501317 (study PRJEB25962, sample SAMEA1972440) | human gut metagenome | biome: human gut; feature: human-associated habitat; material: faeces... | reverse complement strand
CTTCTTTGCGTTTTGCATCAGTTTCTTTGTCTGCTAATTCTTTTGCAAGTTTGCTGTAACGCTGTGCAAAATCACGAACGGATTCAATGACTGTTAAGACTGCTTTATAAAATACGTTCTTATCAATGCTTTCTGGATCTGTGAAATCTAATGCTGCTCTTAATTCTTTTACTCTTTTTTCATATCCTTTCAATCCATCAGATAAGATTCTCTGGTAATTCACTGCCAGATGGGCATCTCCAGCATTTAATTTTCCTTCCATTCCAAAGACACCTGTCTCCATAAAGACATCTACCTCTTCTGGAAGTAAAGCTTCTCCTCTGGCACGAAGATTGTTATTCTCCCAGAACGGTGCAATCTCTCTTAACTGTTCTTTTGTCTCTTCTGTAATATAGAAAACATCTCCGTCGCGTTTCTCAAAGAGATCTAATTCGTTCATCACAAATTCCATGGTATATTCTGGGAAGATTGGAGCATTCTTGTTCTTTGTTGCCTGATTTCCTGCGATCAGGGATTTGTCATCAATGTAAATGCTCATTCCTTCTAAGATCTTCTGTAGCATTAAAGCTCTTACCATAACTCTTGGCTGATTCTGGTTTTCTTTATAAGCTTCTGTTGCCAGTACGGCTCTCTGTGCGTCAATATATGGTTTTGCATCGAGCACTTCCTCACGAAATGCCTGCATGCGTTCTGTTAATTTACCGAAATGTTCTGTGTTGTTCATGGTATCTCCTTTCAGAATGTTTCGTTCGTAACTTATTTTTGTTTTGTTTGTAATTATAAGTTAGCATTTTTTTGTTTGTATGTCAATAGATTTGGTTCATAATTGTATTGATTTTCATTTGAAACTTATTTTCTTATAAAAAAAGATGTCATATGCTCTATGACACCTTTTTTATCTTCTCTATTCTACATTTACATGATTTCCAGCAGCCATTTCGTCAGATACCTTATCTCTTCTGCTTAGTTTCAAACAAAGTTCGTCAAGTACAATATGTACAGACTGATCAAATAAAGAACTAAGCAGTTGAATGGAAGCCGTTTTTTGATCTCCTTTGATTCTTCCTGGAACCTTGATGATGCAATCTGCTAATTGTCCAAGTTCCGATTCTTCTTTGCTTGTCACTGCAATGATCTTTAATCCAAGTTTCTTTGCAGCTTTAGCGTTGCTTAATGTATTTTTTGTTGTTCCTGAACCAGAGATTGCAAGATAAACTTCATTTTCTCTTAATGCAGGTGTGATCGTTTCTCCCATAACATATGGCTGGTAACCGATATGCATTAATCTCATTGCAAAACATCTTCCTACAAATCCGCTTCTTCCTTCTCCATCAACAAAAATCTTCTTATCTTTACTTAACAATGTCATTGCCTGATCCAATGTATCTTCATCAAATTTATCCATAACTTCACAAATTTCATTCATGATCTCTTCTATCAATCTCATTTTACTACCTCTTTAAATTTCATTAATTCTTCTGCCATATTTTCTGATTTTGTGATTGCTGATCCTACGATCACAGATTGAATATCTTCTTTTTTCACTTCCTTGCATACCTCTAGTGTAATTCCACCTGCAACACAAATCTTTTGAATTTGTGGAAATTCCTGCTTAAATTTTTGGATTTCTTCTATTATATTGTGATCCCCACTTTTATCTACCGATGTATGCAGGCAGTAGATCGCATTTTTAAAATCTGCAATCTCATGAACCTTTTCCATGGAACATTCCAGCAGATCGATCAACATATATTTTTCATAAGACTGACTAACTTCATAACACTTTTCCAATGTTTCTCTGGAAGAACTCCCCATAACCGTTAAGATATCAAACCCTTGCTCGTATCCTTGTTTGAATTCATATGCTCCTTCATCACACGTTTTTAAGTCTGCTAATAATAGCGAATCTTTTTTATATTCATTTAATTTCTTTAATGCAAAGAGTCCATAATCTTTGATCAAAGATGTCCCCATCTCTATAATATCTGTTTTTCCTGCAAATATTTTTGCCATTTCTTCTGCTTTTGAAAGAGTCACTCTATCAATCGCTATCTGTAATTTCATGATCTTATCTCTCCTTAGTTCTTCTTTTGATAGGTCTTTAAAAATTCATTTAATCCATTGATCGTTGGAAGGCCTTCATTATCACTTAAATTCATAACCTGCATGGCTCCGATCGCATTTCCTCTCTCAAGGATTTTTTTGTCATCCAGACCTTCTAATGTTGCAGAGATCACTCCGGATGCAAAGCCGTCTCCAGCTCCTACAGTGTCAACCACTGGTACTTTAAAACACGTTTCTTCACTTTCCACAAATGATCCATCATCTAATCGTTCTTTGGAATAAGATCCAGAAGTTCCAAGTTTGATCACTACCTTCTTTACACCTTCATTTAAATAAAAATCTGCGATCTCTTCTTTTGTCTGAAGTCCTGTAAATAACTTTCCTTCACGGAATCCAGGCATGACAATATCACACATACATGCAAGTTTATTTGTCTCTTTGATCATCTGTTCCTCACTGTCCCATAAAACTGGACGTGGGTTTGGATCAAATGTTACCATCAAGCCATTCTGGTGTGCCATTTGGATCAATTCTTTTGTCATCTCTCTTGTCTCTTCACTTAATGCAGGAAAGATTCCTGTTACATGAAGAATCTTGCTTCCACTAAAATCAACATCTCGAAGCAGTTCTTTCGTAGCTTTTGATGCTGCGGAACCTTTTCTAAAGTAAATAACTTCAGGATCTCCAGCATCTACCTGATTCTTAATCTGAAATCCTGTTGGTGCTTCATTTGTTTCCTTAATATAACTTGTATCGATCTGTTCCTTCTTTAAGAAGTCTTTGATATATTCTCCAAATGGGTCTTCTCCTACCTGTGTCATATAAGAAACGCTGTGACCTAATCTTGATAATCCCATTGCCACATTCAATTCTGCTCCTGCGATCATCTTTGTAAAATGATCGACCTGACTTAGAGGCTGCTTTGTATCCGCTAAAAACATTACCATTGGTTCTCCGATTGTTAATACTTCACACATAATTCTTTCTCCTTTATTTTGCTTCTTTGACTGTTTCTATCTGATCTGCGATTTTTTCTTCATCCATTGGATATTCTATCAATACTTTGACTTTGTCCCCCAATACTTCTATCATCTTCTTCCATGGGATCAAACCGTCTTCTAACATAACAGTTCCAGGTTTTTCATTTTCAAATGCAATATTTTTTAAATGAAAAATAGTTATCTGGTCTTTTAATTCTTTAAATGATTTTTCTGGATCTTCTTTTTGCCAGTACCAGTTTCCAAGATCCATCGTATATCCGATTGGCAACTCATATTTCCTGATCTGTTCTAAAGTCTCTTTTGTACAGGCAAATGTTCCATTTTCTTCGGTCTGGTCATTTTCGATCGTATATGTCATCTCATATTTTGATAAAATATCCTTTAATTCTTCTGCTCCTGCCTGATCAATTTCATTCAGACTTCCAATATTAAATTTGACATTTTGAATGTTCATTTTTTTTGCTTCTTCCAGATAAGTTGTAAGATTTTTATTTGGAACTTTGTCTTCTACAATCTTTTCTGGCACGGAATAATATAATGTCATATCATTTTGTGAAGCCTCTTTTGCAATTGCTTGAAATTCTGAAGCTTCTTTTATATATTCTCTTCTTACTTCTGCAAGTGAAATTCCTTGATCTTTGATTGCTTTTAATAACGTACTTTGTGCTGTACCCTGATCTAATTTTTCTTTATAAACTAAAAGATTGATTCCTAATTCCTGTCTCATCTTATGCCTCCTGCTCTTTTAATGGTTTTCTTGTAAATCCAATGATCAGTGCGGATACCAACATTCCAATTGCAATTGCTGCTAAATATAATAATTTCTGACTGATCACTCCTTCTACCACTGGTGTTACGAAGATTCCTCCATGTGGTGCTGGAAGGGAAATCTGAAATAACATTGCAAGTCCTCCCGCAACTGCAGAGCCAATGATTCCTGCTGGGATCATGCGGACTGGATCTGTTAATGCGACTGGCATACAGCTTTCTGTGATAAAACTTGCACCTAACAGATAATATGTTTTCCCCTGAATCTGCTGATCTTTTGTGAATTTCTTTTTAAATAATGTTGTTGCAAGTGCTACACCAAGTGGTGGGACAACACCTCCAACCATTGCTGCTGCCATTGGATAATAATTTCCATTGCTGATTGCAGCAACTGCAAATGTATATGCAACTTTATTGATCGGTCCTCCAAGATCCACTGCCATTATTCCACCAATGACCATTCCTGTTAAAACAAGATTCTGTGTTCAAAGTCCGCCAATAAATCCTGTCAATCCCTGATTTAACCATGCCATTGGAACGGATACGACACATAACATTACAATTCCTACTACAAATGTACTGATCACAGGGATGATCAAAAGTTTTTTAATACTCTGAAAATCTTCTGGAAAATTACTCAGCAATTTGTTTAACAGTTTTACAAGATATCCTGCTAAAAATCCTGCAACGATTCCTCCTAAAAATCCACTTCCCGTTGTCTTTGCGATCATACCACCGATCATTCCTGGCGCCAAAGCATCCTGACCTGCGATCGTATGTGCAATAAATCCTGCAAAAATTGGAATCATCAATAACATTGCATTGTTATGTCCAATCTCATAAAGAATCTTGGCAAACTGGTTCACAGAGTTATCTCCGATCCGCATTCCAAACATAAAAGAAATCGCCATTAAGATTCCTCCACCTGCTACAAATGGGATCATAGGTCTAAGACCTCCCATTACATCATCGTATAATACGCTTCCTACACTCTTCTTCTTTGTTTCACCGTTCATATTTACCCTCCTGAATTTTTTGTTTCTGATTTAGTTTATCGTTCTCGTTTATCGGTTTAGTTTATCGGTTAACTAAGATGCTTTTATGATACTCACATGATGTATTTTTGTCAATACATCTTTTACAACTTTGGCGTTTTAGACAAAAATTATGTGTGTTATCCTTTTAAATATCTTATATTTTTATGCAGTTTTCACAATATTTCTTAAGACATAAAAAAAGAAGAAGGAAACAAAAAAAATTCTCTTCTTCTTTTTAATATTTTGATTTATTTTAATTTTGTTGACTCATATCGACAGATATCTGCTTTGATTTCCTCATAAACAACTTCTTTTTTCTCTTTATGTTCAATCTTATCGAACAATAATCTTGCCGCTGCTTCTCCCATGGAAAATGGATGTTGTTCTATACATGTGATTCCAGGGCCACTATATTTCGCCCATTTTTCATCTGCAAATGCACAGATTCCAACATCTTTGCCCACTTCCTGCTCCATATGATAAAGATGTGAAATGATTCTTCTTAAAACTTCATCATTATTTGCAAAAAAACAAGTTTTCTCATGATGACTAATGATCTCTGCTAATTTCGCCATAATATCTAATTTTTCTTCGTCTTCTAAGATCAGAATCTCGCCATTGATCGTATCACTCTGCGAAATGTACGTTCTGACTGTTTCTTCTCTTAATTGTCTGGTGCTGATCCCATCTGTTGATTCACTTACAAAAACAATATATTGCCATCCTTGATCTTGTAATTCTCCTAACATCTTCTTTGTCACTACTTCGTTATCATTTACCACACTGTCACAGATTGCATCTTTATATGTCCGGTCTAATAAGACGACTGGCTTACTTTCTTCCATCTGACATGTGTTCTTAATAAAATCTGCATTATTCCCAACAGAATTTATGATCACTCCATCTGTCTGTTCATTAAAAAATGACTCAATATTTTTATTTTCCTGATCTTTGTTGTTATCCGCATCTGCAATCAATAACTGGCAGCCTCTTTTTCTACATTCTGATTGTACACCCTTGATCAGTAAGGAGGAAAAAGGATTGCCAATATCTGCAATCGTAAATCCTATACAATTTGATCTGTCTGATTTTAAACTTTGTGCGGCTCGATTTGGTCTATAATTTAATTCTTCCACAACATCTTGTATCTTTTTTCTTGTCTCCTCTGACATAAATTCATAATCTCCGTGAAGATATCTTGAGATGGTTGTCTTAGATACTCCGACAGCTGCCGCTACATCTGCCATTGTTGCTTTTTTACGTTTTCTTGTTTTGTTTTCCAATGTCCTTCACCTTGCATTTACTTATTTTCCGATCAGTACTTTCTTCCCATAATATCTGTTTAGATAATCACTTAACTGATATAATGCCATCGTTGCCGCATTATCATCCATATCTACACTAACAGATTCATAACTTTCTGATTAACTGAACTGTCAATTATTATCGCCTTATGTTTTATAAATTAAACAAATCACTATGTGTCCCTGTTCTAGAAAGTGTAAGAACTAGTTCATTATCTTCTACATAATAAATAAGAAGCCAATCTGGTTGTATATGACACTCTCTATGTCCACTCCAATTTCCTGATAACATATGATCTTTATATTTAGATTCTAGTTGTTCGCCATTTGCTAATTTGGATACAACCTCTTTTAGAAGCTTAATATTTAATCCTCTCTTTTTCGCTAATTTATAATCCTTTTTAAATTGTGTAGTATTTTTTATTTCATATTTAGTCATTATCTAAATCTGCAAAAAATTCATCTACGTCATGATATCCTTTAACAGATGAATCTTTTGCAATCCTTTCTGCTTCAAGCATTGCTGAAACAGTTTCTTTGCTTGGAGTTCCCTCTGTAATCTTAAAAGGAATTCCTCTTTCTCTCAGAGATTGACGAACAAAAATATTAAATGCTGTACTTAGATTCATACCAAGTTCTTCATACAAAGCTTCTGCTGCTGCTTTTAAATTACTATCCATTCGAATACTAATATTACTTGTTGTTGATTTAGCCATGATATCACTCCTTTCACTATTATTATATGTTAATTGCACGAAATTATCAATACATTGCACGAAAATACTCATTAATGTTTTTTATAATAAATATAAGAAGCAACCGTCGGTATCAGTACAACAATCAGCATAATTACAACTGCTGCCGCAATCGGATCGACAAATTTCTGAAATCCAAGCAGAATCGTCAAAACTCCACCGATGATCCACCATTTCCCCGCCATTCGATGCGTATAATCCCAATTTTCTTCATTATCCAATGTCCATGGAAGTTTGATTCCGATCATATAGTTCTGTCTGCACTTTGGAAGATAATTTCCAACAACAATCAGAACTATTCCTAGTAAAACATTCGTCCACAGATTTAAATTGATCACGTCTTTATATCCTAATGCATTTCCATAGATCATTACCCCACACCAAAGTGATACAACCGGACAGATACATAGGATCAGATGATAAATCTTAGACCCAACATTCCTTTTCTTAGGATCAAATTCTGTGATAACACTACATAAAATATGCACTGCCAAAACAAACAGATAAATTCCTGCTACTGCAAATAATTTGCTGCTGTATCGATCGGCCTCGCCGTTTCTTCCAAAATGTGTTGCCACCTGTGCTGGCAACTGATCCCATAATAAGAATCCAGCAAACATTGGTAATAAAATTACAATACAACTTGCAATAAAAAACTTCTTATTCTTCTTTAACATCATGATTTCCTCCCTTCAATTCTGACAACCATAACATAACTTCCTCAACAACTGATGTATTTAACGTGTAGTAAATATAATTTTTCTCTTTCTTCTCGAAGATCAGCTCTGCTTTTTTAAGAATCTTCAAATGATAAGAAATGGTTGCACCTGTCATATCAAAGTGAGAACCAATCTCTCCAGCAGACATACTACCATCCCGCAACATCATAAGAATCTCTCTTCGTATCGGGTCTGATAATGCTTTAAATGTCTCTGCAAATCCCATAACTCTCATCCTTTCTGTGACTATTTAGAAATATTTCTAATTACTTTATAGCATGATGTATTCCAAAAGTCAATTACTATTTAGATATTTTTCTAAATAGTTTTCATTGCAGAAATTTAACATAGATATCATTTAAATTTTGTATTTCCCTGTTACCATCATCTTATACACACGAAAGGAGTACTTAATATGATACGATTATTTGCATCCGATATGGATGGAACTTTATTAAATGACAAAGGATATATATCTGACCGAACGATCAATGCGGTGAAAAAATTACAGAAACATGGAATTCACTTTATTGTAAATACTGGAAGGGATTATCACGCTGCCAAAAGAGAACTTGATGCGGCATCTCTTTCCTGTGATATGATCTGTCACAGTGGGGCTTGTACTTATGATGTACATGGCAATGGATTTCATATTACTTCGCTTCCGAAAAGTATTGCAAAACAGATCTTAACTGTTTTTGAACGGCATGGTGCTTTTGCCGACATTGCAACGGAATATGGAAAAACCTCAATCACTGATAAAAATACGTTACTATCTTATTATAAAAATGAAGTGTTTCCTGCCGTTGAACAAGAAGGTAAATTATATTTCCGTACTTGGCACGACTTTGCAATGATGGTTTCTAAAGTTCGCTTTTTTGAAGGAAAAGAAAGTCTGCTTGGCTGTGAAACACCAATTTATAAAATCTCTACTACATTTTTTGATCAAGATAAGATCAATGCTTTAAAAGATGATATTCATGGGATTGATCAGTTACATGCGGTATCAACTTCAAAAAATGACCTTGAGATCACACACGTAAATGCACAGAAAGGTACTGCTCTACTTCGTTATGCCCAAACAAAAAAGATCACTCCTTCACAAATCCTCGCGGTTGGTGATAGTGGGAATGATCTTTCTATGTTATCTCTTGATCTTGGAGTCACTGCTGCTATGGCAAATGCTTCTGCTGCCGTGAAAGATGTATGTTCTGTCATTGCTCCTTCTAATGATCAGGATGGCATTGCGTTCTTGATAGAAGATATTTTAGAGCAAAATGAACTGGCTGCACGAGTTCGTCGTTCTTTTTGTTTGGCATTGGACTATTCCAAAATTTAGCTTAGATTACATACAATATTTTTGAAATTGATACCTCAGTTTTAACTTTTCTTTCCAAGCAAGTCCTTTTGCTTCTTCTGCCAATTTATCACGGAAGCTTCTTACAGTTCGTTCTTCAAACATCTCAAGTTTGATTTCTCCATAAATCGTCTTTTCCACCAATTCACAGGCACGTTCATACTCCCCTGCCTCAATATTTGCAAAATGATCCGTGATCTTTTTATCCATCTCTTTGGTCTTCCATCCAAGTTTTGTCTCAATTCCAAAGATTCCTAACAATCCAAAAATCTGCCTCTGTAAGATTCTGATCGCTTTTTCCAGAACTTGCAGTCTGTTTTCCTTTGTATCCATTGTTCTTTAATGCTGCATTCTTCTTAATCTGTTCTGGTGTGTTTACCATCTTCTGAAGTGTTGCCACATTATAGTAATATCCCGGAGTTACGTCCACTGCCTTCCATCCAACTCCGTCAAAATAAACTTCCACCCATGCATGAGCATTCTCCCCTGTAATAGATACCTCTCCATTTTTGCTGTCTTGGATTTTGGATGCTCCAAGATAGTATCCTTCCACGTATCTTGCTGGAATTCCATGTGCACGGAAAGCTTCCACTGCTGCTGATGCATATAACATCTGATTTCCTGTACGGGAAGTTGTCAAAAACCATTGCAATGGATCTTGTCCCTCTGGCATTTTCCTCCAGACTCCATCTTTATATACGGAACCTACGTATGCTTTTAAATATAATGATTTTTTCTGTTCTGATATTACACGCATCATTTCATCTGAATTCTTCTGGAATCTGATCTTTTCTATATCTTAATTCATGAATGCCATGCACCATATCCTTTCTTGCCTGCTCTACAGCTTCTAATTTACCATCCGTAAGCCAAAAAACACCTGCCATACAAACGATCAGAAAGATTACAAAACCATATAAGCCTTTTCGTCTGATCGGCATTCCATACATAAACAGGCACGCTCCAAACAATCCAGACATCATAAATTTCGACAATTTTCTACATATTTTTTGTAACATAAAGGGCTTTCATTATCTCTGGCTTATAATTCTGCAGTGATTCCTGCAAGATTCTGCATTGGATGTTTTAGGAAATAATTATAAACTGCAATGACTCTTCCTGTAAAAATAACTGCCAGTACAGTTCCAATTCCAAGTCCTATGATATGTCTTGTAAATACAAGTCCAATGATTCCTGACGTACAAAAACAAGTACCATCAAAAACATTTTTGCCAATCCCCATGCCTTTGCCAAGTTTATCTCCGATCGTCGCTGCAAGTGCATCTGCAGGATTGGGTACAAGCTTCATATTAACCATCGTTGCTGCACCGATTCCCGTAACAACGATCGCAAAAAATAATACTAGAAGTTTCTGTCCCAATGTATCTGGTACAATATTTAAATACTTGTCAAAAATATTGATAAATACACTTGTCACAAGACTCATTGGAATCTGTAATAATTCATATAATTTAAATTCTTTTCCTTTTAAGATTGACTCTATCAGCACACAAAAGCAGTAAAACACAAAGGTTATTGCTCCTAGGTTTAAATGCCAGATATGACAGATATTATATGGAATAGATATAATCGGTGATACTCCTAACAATGTTTTTGTATTTAATACAATTCCAAGTGCAAGCACGATCAAACCGATAAAATATATGATTCCTCTTGTGCATTTTGTTTTCAAAGTTCTCTTCCTCTTTTCTTTTTCTGATTCTCTTTCTAAGGGACTTGAACCCTCGACCCCTTCATTACGAGTGAAGTGCTCTACCGACTGAGCTATTCCAGCTTGTACTCCGTCCAAAAGATATTGTACTAGATTTTCCAAAAAAATCAAGTTATTTTTTAATTATTTTTCTTTGATCTGGCAGAATTTCTTCTTACCTTTCTTTAATAAGATACGATTCTTATCGTCAAAGTCCGCCTTACCAAATGTTGCATCAATTGCATCTACTTTCTTACCATTTACAGAAACTCCACCTTGCTGTACCATTCTTCTTGCATCTGAACGAGTTGTGCAAAGTTTAGAATCTACTAACATTGTAAGAATATCGATTCCTTCTGCTAATTTATCTGCTTCATATTCAAAGGACTTGATCAGTTTTCCATCTTTATCATACTCTCCAAATATCTTACTCATTCCACTGCTAAACGGAATATTCCCCCCTAAATGCTGCACACTGCTTACGATTGCCGAATAAGGCAAACTAAATTGCTGTGCAAGTTTATAAGTCCTTGTCTTCTCATCTACAAGAAATTTTGAGTAATAGGAAGTTCCACTTTTAAAGTTTCCTACGTTCGGATACATACTCCAGTCGAAAGTTGGTATAGATGTTGCCTTTCCATAGTTATTATTAAACATATATAAATAATATTGTCCTTCTGGAAGGGAATCGTCATATTCTACAGTGATCATATGCTGTCCTGCATTTGCAACGAAGTCTCCTTCTCGTTTTAACTGATATTTGGCAATATCTGTCCCATTATAGATTGTTCCACGATGGATCACATAGTCTAGTTCTGGTTTTGTGTAAATATTTTTAATCTTAAGGATTGAACTTTGTTCTCTGCTGCTTAAGACCAAACTATTCCCATCATCAAGAAAATCAAAAGAATTAATGTGTATCCAGTCTAGTTCAGTTCCTCCATAGGTATTTCTACCACCTTTTCTCTGGATCGCCAGTTTTCTCATTAACGGCAGAATTTTTTCACAGTCAAAGAGCATACTTGTCTTTCCTGTCTTTACATCCACCTGTACGATCGTATCTTCAATCGTATCTTTGTCCAGATTATTTACCAGACAAATGATCTTATCGTGTTTCTTGTCATAACGGAAATCGTGATGAAATTGATAATTTCCAATATCAATGGTCCTTGTCACTTTTCCTATACAATTCGTAAATGCAATTTTATTATAGTCATAAGAATATACCAGCTGTCCTTTGATAAATAAAAAGCGGTCTGTGCGATATTTGTTCAAAGGCATTCTTCCCCTGCTCACTCCATTATTATCATACAGATAGATGTTTGACACATCCGCTTTATCATGTCCAAACAGGCAAAACAGGCCATCGCTCATCTTTGCTTTGCTTGTCCCTGTATTCTTCTTAAGAATTGCAGGAATGACATCATCTTTCAGTGCTGTCACGTAGAAATGTGTTTTCCCGACAGCTCTTCCATTTTCATTAAAGAATTGCATTGTGATCTTATTCTTCGCTCCTGGAACAAGTCCTTTGATCTGATATTCATGTGTTGTCACATATTTCTTTCCAGATACAGATTTCAATGTACGTTTGTATGGACTCGCACCTGCTTCGCTGGCTTCTACAGTACATACTGCATAAGATGCACGATCATTTTTTGCATAATAGTACAAAGATGTTGTGTATGTTCCATATGCATTCCAGACGATTAAGGGCTTATTGAAAGTATAATTTTTGCCTTTCTTTAATGCTTTCAACTGATCATCCGTTTCTTTTTGATAACTTTGTGTAAAGATATCTGTCTGTTTGTGCGTTATGCTTTTTGGAGTTACTTTGATTTCTTTTTCTTTCACACTCTTGAAGAATTCCTCTTCCTTGTAATTGTGATAAGCTTTGGTTCCAAAGAAAATTGCTGTTGCACATAAAGCGATCAATACGATCATAATCCCCACACGTCTTCTTCTCTTTTGACGTTCCCTCTTTACAATTTCCTTTACAGTTTTCATCATGTTGTCCTCCTTAAAGTTATTTCTATGGTATTATGTCATATTTTTGTAATATTTGCAACTTTTTTGTTATATAATGAAAAAATTTCCTGTATTTGTATGTTATCCAAACTTAGATTTTAAATACACCTACTGCGTTTTCCAAAAAGAAAAGAAGATCTTCCACGTCAAAAACTCTCACGTTCTTTACTGCATCTTTTGGTACTTTCATATATGTTTTTAATTCTTTTAACACCTGCTTTACATCCTCATAATCAACTTCTTTGATCCCAGGATTTGATATATTGGGATCAAGTGTTGTCGGAATCTGATAACGATTTACAAGGTACATATTCATCTTTGTGTAGTCCCCATAGTAGTATTTCTCTGAGAAAAAATCCTGCTTTGATAATCTTTGTCCTGTCCGTTTTAATAAGACATCTTTTACCATATCTCTTCTTTCTTCTCTCTCATCTTGTGCATTTCGAAACTCTACGATCCTTGGCATATAGTATTTGAAAAATCTTCGATCGATGTAGAGATGAAAGAGATATCCGACCACACTGCTGTTTGATAGAAGATGCTTATATTTCTTGATAAACCAGCTTGTTTCCGGGTATTCTATCATGCGATCGTGATATTTTGGATCTCTGAAATGGGATCTTGCTTTGATCTTTGTTGTATCTGGCAGAAGATTTCCGATCAGAAAATTATTTTTATCTTGTTTTGTCTTTAAAAATTTCTGTCCTTTTTGTGTCTTTAGAAACATCTGGGCAGCAGTTAAATGTAAAATGTATCCTGGCATGATTGTTTCGTTTCTCCTTTGTTGTATCGGTTTGTTTTCCATTCCATATTACAGATTGATTCACTTTGAATATTCCTAATTCTACCATTTGATATTGCAAATAACAAGGAAATGCTGCATAAGAAAACACAGGACATCCCTGCTTTCGCTGGAATGTCCTGTTCTACCATGTATCTTTACTTTATTGTTTCCTATTTTACTTTCACGTTCACTTTATATGTCTTTCCTGTTGTACGAAGTTTTACTGTGACCGTTGCTTTTCCTTTCTTCAAGCCTTTGATCGTTCCTTTTGAGGATACTTTCACTACTTTTTTATTGGATGTTGTGAATTTTAAGATCTCTGGATCTAAGTATCCTTTTTTCAGTTTCTTGGAAATGTATACTCTAGTCTGTAGTTTTGTTGTCTTTCCTTTTTGGATCGTTACTTTGCTTGTTTTTGCTTTAATCTTTGTAATTCTGGATGCTTTGTATGTGACAGCTTTTTTGCCAGATGCTTTGATTGTGGCTCTTGCTTCGTAATAAATAGCACCTGAGTCTCTTTTGAATTTCTTCAAATAAGATGGTTTACTTAATTTTATACTCTTGTCAATTACATCAATTTTTACAACAGATCCAGGGATTGTCAGCTGTTTAATTCCTGTTCTATAAAATACTCCTACTCCAATACTTTGAAGTCCTTCTGGCAGTTTGATTTCTTTTAATGCTTTACATTCAAAAAATGCATAATCATTAATAAATCTCAGACCTTTTGTAATTGTAACTTTATTTAATTTGTTGCAATTTTCAAAACTGCTTTCATCAATACCGCCTATCTGGCCCGGAATTGTTACAGATTCAATACTACTGTCATTACAGCTTGGTGTTACTGATAAATTCTTTGATAATGTAAGATTCTTTAAATATTTAAGATTTATTAGGGCATTGAATTCTTCTACTTTTTTTACAGAAGCAGGCATGTTATATGTTTCGGACTTTTTAGATTTTGGATAGCTAAACAATTGTTTCTTATCTTTGCTATATAAAACTCCATCTTGTGCCTGATAAGACAGATTATCTTTTGCTACACGAATCTCTTCCAATGTTTCAATTTCATTTAGCACTTCCAAATCTCTGTGTGTTTCTTTTGCTGGTGCAATATTTTTTGATAATATAATACTTTTTATTTTCAGATTTTTTTCAAATCCCTGTGAAATTGCTTTTACCTGTAATCCATCCAGTTCTTCTGGAATGACAAGATTTGTCTCACTTCCTCTATAGCTTGTAAGCACTGCATAGGAAGTCTTTCCATTGCTTTCTTTCACATAAGTATAATCCCCACTTGTTATCTCTTTATCTGCTGCCTTTACATTGTTAGTCACTGGAACTGTCGTCAGTACTGCTGCTGCCATCATTAAGCTCATGACTGTTGATACCATACGTTTTCTTACCATCTTGCTACCTCCTTATAATTTTAATTTATTAATGTTTATATTATATATTTTAACATAGCCAGACTTAAATTAAAACGCACTTTTTGGAATAGAATAAATACAGGCTTTATCGCTACTTTGTTTATCACTAATCCCGAAATATACGTAATCTCCCTTTAATTGAATTCCTTCAGATTCCGCATTACCTCCAAAATTATTATGTGTAGCTGTAACAAGGCAAGAATATTTATAACTTGATCCACTTCCTGTTAACTTTGCTATTCCCGGTTTTTGTCCGGCAGCACCTCCAATAATATAAATAGAATCTCCATCAGAAAATTCTAATCCCTGACATGAATCATTCGGTAATACACGATTACTTCCAGATTGTCTAAACGATCCATAACAAGCTGATTTTACTGCACTTGATGTACATGGAACAAATTTAGATTCTTCAGATTCTTTTTTATCCAATTCAGCATTTAATTTTTCCGCATTATAAAAACTATATTGAATTTCTCCTGTATTATCCATTACCCAGAAAAATACTTTTTTCCTATCACTAGACAATGCTGCATCTACACGTTTCACTTCTCCAATCGATGTCCCACTTTTATTTGCATAACTCATATGAGAAAATCTTGGGATTTCTGTATAATCTACACTTCCTTTAGCTTTATATTGTATTCTTCCAATTTGAGTTCCCCATTTAAATTTATACGCTTCATTTGCTTTACATGTAACCCAGAAATATGCTTTAGAATTATGTTCAAACCATTCCAAAGTCTGTCCATGACCAAAGTTTTTTAATGTCATATGATCTTGATATGTAGCTGTTGACCCATTAATCAAACATCTTGATAAACGTGAGTCTGAGCCAATTCTCTGAATCACATAAATATATGTAGATCCAATATATGTTTTTTGAATTGCAGCTGTATTTGTTAATCCTTTAATTTTATATCTTAAAGTAGCTGCTGCTTTTACATTTTTATTCGCTGATACACGACTTTGCCGTGTCTGTACTTTTGGGTGTGTCTCTAAATATTTCTGATATTCTTCTAGTGTATCAAAATCATCTTGTTCCAAAATACCCGCAACACCATCGTCATCATGTGTATCTAGTGCTACTGTACTTTCTGTTGCTTTCGTATCTGCCTTAACATTCACTGAAACTACAGTTGTTCCAATAATCATAGCACACATTGCAATACTTGCTGCTTTACATACAAATTGTTTTAATTTCATAAACTTTTTCCTTTCATTCTTTTATTTTCCCTCATTTTCTGCTATCATTATTGTATCCATGTGATACAGCTATCTGTATATATTACAGATAGGTAGGTGGCAGCCATTCGTATTACATGGATTTTTTAATTGTTCATATTGCATCACCTCTTATAAAATACATTTATAAATAAAATATTACTTAGTATAAGTTCCACTTGCCGTTACAGTTTTTCCACTACTATTTTCAACAAACACCTCTATATATCCTGTTTTTTGTATTATAAAATTGTGATTGATTTCTGCTTTAACAGTTTTATAATGTTTTACTTTATCTGCATCTAAATATCCTACTTTGACACTTTTTGTTTTTGGAGCTATCTGTAACCTAATATTGATACTACTTCCTTTCTTTTTATAAAATTCTTTAGTTTTCTTTCTAACTCCATTTTTCACTGTCCAATTAACTGTTATCGAATTAGACAACAGTTCAAAGTCTTCCTCTCCAACTTCATCAATAATATTTTCTGATATATCTATCTTTTCTTCTATAACATCATTCGTATCACTTGCAAATATATTTGTCACTGAACAACTAATTAAAAGTGTAAATACTGTTACCATTATTTTTATATATTTTATCAAATGTTTTATTTTTATTATCCTTTTGATCATTGTTATTAAGAAAAAAGAATAAAGATATAATAATGATAATGAAAATAATAATAAGTGATAAAATAAACCATTTCTTATTTTGCTTAATATAATTCATTTTATTATCCTCCATATAATTGATTATAACGCATTATGAAACCAAAATGTTAATCATTTTAAACATTAAGTACTCTTAAATCTGATTTCTCATAGCGGTTATGTCCAGGTATACTTTTTTTATACTTCCAGCATTGAATAGCATCCTCTAATGTTCTCCCTTTATTATCAGCAAAAAAATCCCGAATATATGTATTGTATTCAAACTGTTTATCAATCTTTGTTTTCCCTTTTTTCTTATTCTCAAGAATTTGGTAATAAGCTTCAATAGCTTCGCTATAAGTTTTACCAGTATTATTCTTTAGCCATTTTTGAAAAAGAACATTAAATGAAAAACTTGAACCTATCATCTGCTTAAAGAATGCTCGATGTTTTTCTGAACATACAAAATTGCTTTCAATACAATCTGTTTCGTGAATAACAGTGATTAGAGACTGTTTTTTTGTTTGAACAGTTGTTTTCATAATTTTTCCAGTTTCTAAAAAATAAGCTATTCTTTCTGTAAGTTCTATTTTTCCTCCACTTGTTGGTATATGATTTTGTTTACAAAAATCAACTAATTCTTCTTTGAGATAATAAAACTGTCTGAATGTCTGACTATCTAACGATGTATTTAAATCTGGTCTTTGTTCCATAATTTTCCTCTTTTCTGCAAATAAAAGGCTTGCATATCCAGCAAACCTTAATAAACATTATCTTGATATTCTATAACCTGATCATTTTCATAAACAATCTTTGCACTATGAAATTTTGAATCTTGAATCCATTCAAAGAAATGATAATCACCTTCCCACATAGGTAAAGATGAAATCTGATCATTGTCGATCCATTGTAAAATACCTTCATCACATTCATGAATTACACCACTAAAATCATCACAAGTATAAACAAACATACCTTCATCTTGACCATAATATAGTCCTGGAAACGAAACAAAACCATGCAGTTTTAATGAATGTGCTACCAATCCTGTTTCTTCAAAGATTTCACGCTTTAC
>ENA-OOWK01000867-OOWK01000867.1-human-gut-metagenome-genome-assembly--contig:-NODE-867-length-18159-cov-2.810429_pt1 | contig 18159 bp, 9 predicted proteins | sample MGYA00241405_ERZ501317 | MGnify/ENA primary metagenome ERZ501317 (study PRJEB25962, sample SAMEA1972440) | human gut metagenome | biome: human gut; feature: human-associated habitat; material: faeces... | reverse complement strand
GCCTTGCGTCCGCGCCAGCAGAAGGCCTGTGTAGACGCGCTGATAGCGCTCGTCTCCCACGCTCGCACCGGTTCGGAAGATCACACACGCCCATTCCTGAACGTGCAGGTGCAACTGTGGGTCAAGGAGCTCGGCCGTGTGGTCGCCAACGTCACCCCGCAGGAAGGGAGCATCGACTACCGTCCGGTCGTCGAACTGTCCAAAGACGACCTCAAGACCCGCATGCCGGTGATTAACTGCCGTGATTGCGGAGGGACTGCATGGATTGGACTTGCCGGCAAAGATGGCGGCATCAGCATGGGTGACCCACGAACGTTCTACAACGAGTATTTCGCCTACCATGCCGACAATGCGTTGGTGACCTTGCAACCCTGCACCATGGATTATGTTCTTGACCCGCATGCCGACAACGGAGCCATGGTCTGGTTCTGCAACGAGTGCATGAAGGAACAGGCCGTGGGACGTTTTGAATCCACGGAACGTGAATGCCCGGCCTGTGGAGGGCAACGCATCCCCATGATCGCCAGGGGCATGGAACTCGTATCCGGCAACCGCAAACACTATCAGTGCCCGTTCTGCGGCAGCGAACAGGACATCGCCATGGTCGGTGTGAGAACCACCACGCAGGTCAGCGTGATGCTCACCCAACTCTCCGGAGACACCTTCAACGACGATAGCAAGGCCATCGTGTTTTCGGACAGCGTGCAGGACGCCTCCTATCGAGCCAGCGTGTTCAACTCACGTACCTGGCGGTTCGCCCTGCGCAACTCCGCCATGGACTACATGCGCGAGGAGCACAAGGACGGTACCTCTTTTGCCGAATACCTCAACGGTCAGAACGACTACTACCATCGTCGTTATCCGGTCGACAACGAATACATCGTGCGGTTCATTGCGCCGAACATGATATGGATGCGCGAATATGAAGTCGTATTACAGGGCAATCCTGCCGGCCCCGGCCGGCGTCAGCTGCTCGATTGGATTGGGCGCAGGCTCCGATTGGAATCGCTGCTGGAATTCGGCATGCGCTCTCATACCGGACGCACGTTGGAGAAATCAGGCTGTGCCGCAATAGCATTCGACCAGATGCTCCTGGAACGTGTGGCGCAGGCCGTTGCGGAACGTTGCCATAACGAGATCGGGTTGCACGAGGATTCCATTAGGGAGGCCGACTGGCTCCGACTGATCATGGCGTTCCTCGACCAGTTGCGCATGAAAGGCGCGTTCTTCGACGTGACCTATGACCAGTTCCTGCAGAACGACGGCAACAAGTTCCTGCTTTCCAACAAGAACATCAAATGGATGCCCGGCATGTACGCGGATGGCATGCCCTACTTCCTGTCGGACAAGGAGCCAGTGCGCAAAGGCGTTTTCAATACCCTGAATTCGCCGTCATACCGTCGGATCGTCGACCGATACCTCACCGACGGTGCCCTTGAAGGTGATATTCATCATGAACTGTTGGGAATCGTGCTCGAAGAGTGCATAGCAGTAGGATTCATCACGCAGCAACGTTATCCAAGCATGAAAATGGAGCGCACCGTGTACGGGCTCAACGAGTCCAGCTGCACGGTCAGCGGCAAGGTAACGCAACTGATCTGCGGCACGTGTGGACGGAGCTATTCGTGCGCCACACAGAACCTTGACGCGTGGAATGGAGCGCGCTGCCGTATCCGCAAATGCCCGGGAAGATTGGTCGCCGGCACTCCCGAAGCCGAAGCTCTGGAATTGCGCTACTACGGCAAGCTATACCGCGGGGAGCCGTCCGAGCGCATCCACGCTGCCGAGCACACGGGACTGCTTAACGGCGACGACCGAGCCAAGGTCGAAGAGGAATTCAAACGCAAGGACCGCAAGCCCGGTGACGTGAACGTGCTCGCCTGCACGCCGACTTTGGAGATGGGCATCGATATCGGAGACCTCTCCACGGTGATTCTCTCGTCGATTCCTCCTACCCAGGCTCAGTACATCCAGCGTGCCGGCCGCGCAGGGCGACGCGACGGCAACTCCCTGATCTTGGCAGTGGCCAACACCAAGGAACACGATACGTATTTCTACCAGCGGCCAGAGGACATGCTTGGAGGCGCGGTGAACCCGCCGCACATCTTCCTTGATGCGACAGCGGTATTGGAACGCCAGCTTACCGCTTACGCATTGGATCGTTGGGTGCATGCCATGCTGGATGCCGGCAATAATCCGGCCGATGTAGTGCCCGATAAATTGAAGAACTGTTTGGATAATGTCAACGGCAACGGCTCCAGCGGATTCCCGGTGAACTTCCTGAATTGGACAGGCCAACATTCCGGTGAGTTGCTCGACGGATTCGGACGAATGTTCTCGTTCTCCAAGGAGCTTCGTACGCAACTCGACGGATTCGTACGCGGTACGGAAGACGGCAGCACCATGGCCAGACGTGTCTACGACGTGTTCCAAAAGACCAGCGATACCGTCAGAACGCTTGAATCGCAGAAGAACGACGCGAAGCAGCTGCTTGATGAGCTCAAGAAGAAGCCCTCCGACTCGTCGTTCGAAGAACAGCAGCGCGAATGCGAAGACGAGATTCACAATCTTGGCCGCATCGTCAAAAGCATTCTGAACACCAACACGTTCAACTACCTTTCCGACGAGGGCATCCTACCTAATTACGCATTCCCGGAAACCGGTGTGACCCTTCACACCATTCTCAAAGAAGACAAGGAACCGTCCGATGCGGCACACGGGGTCGAACCCGCTGTACAGGACAAGACGAGACGCAGGGAGAAGGCCACGCGTGATTTCGTGCGCCCGGCGGCCACGGCCATCACGGAACTGGCCCCGGGAAACACGTTCTTCGCAGGCGGGCGCAAATACAAGATCAGCCGTGTGCTGTGTGCGAAAGGCGGCACCGACGACGAGCTGGCAATGTGGCGCCTATGCCCGAACTGCTCGCATGCGGAGCCTGCTTCCAGCACTGAGAACCTCGCCAGCTGCCCCTCCTGCGGGTCAATGCAGTGGGCCGATAGTGGCCAGAAAAGACCGATGCTACGCATCGACACCGTCATATCCGACGAAACCTACAGCGAGAGTCTGGTCGAGGACACATCCGACAGCAGACCCAAGACCCAGTTCCTGAAGGACACGATGGTGGACATTAATCCGGCAGACATCCAAACGGGATGGCAGTTCAAGGGAACCACGAATTTCGGATTCGACTACACGCCGCAGGGGACGATCCGGGAAATCAACTTCGGGCAGGTCTCCGACAAGGGAGCTTCGGTGGAAATCGCCGGCAGTAAAGAGATACGCAACGGTTTCAACGTGTGTCTGAAATGTGGTGCATTGCTCGGCGAACATGGATCGAGGCACGCCTACTTCTGCCCGGAACGCAAGAAGGCGCAGGAACAGCAGTTGGAGCAAACGGAGCGGAACGGCACGTGCCTGTTCCTGTACCGTGAGGTCAAATCGGAAGTGCTGCGCATGCTTGTGCCGGGACTTGCCGACGTCCAAGGTGCGGACGGTGCCGCGGAGTCGCTGACCGCCGCAGTGATGCTCGGCCTGCGTAAACGCTTCGGCAATGTGGACCATCTGCAGGCGACGCTCATGAACGAGCCGTTGCCGGACAATCCCGGACTGCGCAAAACCTATCTTGCGCTATACGACACAGTACCCGGAGGAACCGGCTATCTTAAGCAACTGTCCGACCCAGACACGATGTTCGAGGTGCTTGCCAAGGCAAAAGAGACCATGGAGCATTGCGAATGTGCAAAGAATGGCGGTGACGGATGCTACAGATGTTTGTACGCATATAGACAAAGCCAGAATCTGAAGCTCATTTCCCGTAAGACCGCGTTGACGATACTTACGGGCATCCTTGACCCGGCCAACAAACGCAGCCGTGTGAAGACCGTTTCAAAAATCGCTACGAATAAACTGTTCGACAGCGGACTCGAACAGCAGTTCGTCGAAGCTCTCCGGTGTATGCACGCCCATCCCTTCGCGGAATCCGACGATGCCAAGGGACGCCGTGCCATCGTCAAGGATGAATTCATCAATAGCAAACCCGGATATTCCGTCACCGTGAACGGAAGCGTATGGAGCGTCGAACCACAAGTCGCGCTGGGGCCGGCCGATGGAGTCGCGATTCCCTGCAAACCCGATTTCGTACTGACGGTCAGCAATATCGGCGAATCCGGTGACGTGGTCGAGCATGACGGAAGGAAGCCGATCGCCATCTTCACTGACGGGCTGCAATATCATGCAGGCATTGTCGCTCAGGATTCCCTGAAGAGGGAAGCACTTCGTCAAGCAGGTTACCGTGTATGGTCCTTGGATTATGACGATGTGATCGGGTATGTGCAGGGCAAGGATGCGGCGCAGCTCGTCGATACGATGCTAACCACCAAGACCATGCCGTCGCCAGCGGCTTACAAGAGCGCAATCAGTGGCAGGGCAGACGAATTCGACCCCGGCGAAGTTCCGGCAATGGCCATGCTGGAATATTATCTTGCGGAACCGGATGCCGAACGGATGTTCACCATCCAAGCGCTGGCGATGAGCTATGCCCTGAATCCGCGGAGCAAGAACGTCGAACCTCAGGCCGTGGATACGCTGCATCGGATCGAGGCACTGCACGGCGAGAACGAATCGGCATTCATGATTTGCTCGTCCTGGAGTCCTTCGAACTGTACAAGACTGAAATTCCAATCCGGTCTGCGTATCGGAGAGGATATGCGGACCACCGAACCTCACGTCGGCATGATGTTCTCGGACGTTCAACGCGATGCCGTGAAGGCGAAGAACGATGATTACAATCCGTTGAACGCTCTGGACGAGAACGAGGCGGAAGCATTCAAAACGCAATGGGCGGCCTTCTGGCATTTTGCGAATGTGATGCAATTCTCGGAATACTTCCATGCCATCGGCGATGCCGCGCTGAGTGACACGACCATGTACGAGCCGCTTCGCAACGGTTTGCGGAATATTCCTGACGTGCAGGAAAGCAATGATTCCGCGTGGAACGATGTCCTGGCGGATCCGACCTATGTGTATTGTGCGGATGAGACCAAGGAAGCCGTCAAACGGTTTATCGAGTCTGACATACCGGCACCGGATGTACTCGGATATGAGCTGCTGGACGAGAACGAGGAAATCATTGCGCAGGCGGAGCTCGCATGGGAGGATGGGAAGATCGTGTTTTTCCCGTCCTACGACTTGCAATCCGACCGAGAGAACGTCGACGAATTCGTCAAGCGCGGCTGGACTATCATTACAGAAAACAACGATGACCTTGACAAGGTGTTCGCTTCACTGACGGAAGGTGAGGAACGTTGATGGCAGATATACGTACGATGAACAAACCCGTGGTCGCGCTTGGCCGTGATCTTATGGGCAGCTTGTTCGATTTGCCAAAGAAAGCGCAGAAACATGCCACGACGTTTCTGACAAAATTCCAGACGAATCCCCGATCATCAGGAATCAATCTGGAACGAATCGCCAATGCGGCGGACGAAAAACTGTATTCCGCGCGCATCGACCAACGGTATCGCGCCATCATCGCTTTCCAGAAAAGCAGCAATGTGTACGTCCTGCTGTACGTTGGCGACCACGATGACGCCTACAAATGGGCGGAAACAAAGAAACTCGACGTCAACCCGAACACGAGGGCCATCCAGCTGTACGATATGGTTTCTCAAGAGGAAATCGACACGGCAATGCGTGAAGATTCCCAGAGCGAAGTTGGGCGGGAGAGCGTTGCCGCAAACGTGCCCCAACCGAATTCCACTATACCGGAATCCGTTTCTCCTCCCATGGAAGACCATGACGGCACGAATCACGGAATAGCTTCAGCTAGTGCAACTTCAGCCGTGGCGGCCAAGACGCCGCAGGCACCACGGCAAGCTCCCGAACCTCATACCGGTCCGCTTCCCGACACTTACCGGGCATTGACGGACAATGATATGCGTCGGTTCGGTGTGCCGGATATGTACGTGCCGGTCATGTGCACGAGAAAGACCTGGCAGGAATTCGACCGGTGGGGGTCAATGCTCCCGAAGGATGTTTTCACGTACCTCACCCTTGTTGCCGAAGGGCTTTCCAAATCTGAGGTCTTCGGCTTGTTCGATGAGACCGAAGGCAAGATCAGCGACAGGCTGGGATTGGAACAGCAGCTGCCCACTTCGTCCATCGACTCTGGTGAAGAGGTCGATCCGGAGGATTTCCGTGCCGCCTTGTCAAGCTACGCCTCGCAGCAGTCTTTCGTGGTCGTGCAGGGAGAGGCGGATCTCAAGCGTATTCTGGACGCACCATTGGAGCAGTGGCGCGTGTTCCTGCATCCGTCGCAACGGCTTTATGTGGAACACGACTACCATGGTCCGTTCCGTCTGCTCGGTGGCGCCGGCACAGGGAAGACCGTGGTGGCCATGCATCGCGCGAAGCGTCTCGCCGCGAGATTGCTGAGAAACGGCAGTCATCAGAAAGTGCTGTTCACCACATACTCGCGTAATCTTGCCACCGATATTGCTTCGAACCTGAAACTCATCTGCACGGCGGACGAATTCAATGCCATCGACGTGGTCAATCTCGACAAACTCGTGAAAGACCTACTGACGAGCCATGGTTATTCCGGCGAAATCTGGTATGACGGCAGTTTCGATCACGGTAACGATCTTGACGACGCGTGGCGCAAGGCCATCGCCTCCATCGGCGTGAACGATCCGAAACTCACGGTCTCCTTCTTCAAAAGCGAGCTCAGCCAGGTGATTGTGCCGCAACAGGTACGGAACGCGGCCGACTACATGCGCGTGCTGCGTAAGGGGCGTGGCACGAGATTGAATCGAGCCCAGAAACTTGCCGTATGGCAGGTTGTGGAAACATATCGGCGCATCATGCAGTCGAACGACGCGTACGATGTGGACACGGCCATGCAGAATGCCGTGTCTCTGCTCACGCAGGGCGATGCGCCGAGGAAATACGCGCATGTGGTGGTTGATGAGGGACAGGACTTCTCCGCGCCGGCATATCGTGTGATTCGCGCTCTGGTGGACGAGGGTGATAACGACATCTTCATTGTCGGCGATGCACAGCAGCGCATCTACGGGCATACCGCGGTGCTATCGAAATGCGGCATCCGTATCCAGGGGCGTGCCCGCAAATTACGGATCAACTATCGCACCACCGAACAGATTCGTAGCGCCGCCGACTCCATTTTCCGCAGTTCCGGTGCAGATGTCGCGGACTCGGTGTTTGCGGCTGTTCGTGGCATTGGGGATGCGTCACCGGCCACAACGTTCGATGACCTGGACGGAGAGGAAAGCCCGACTGGCGATAGCCGGTCACTGATGAACGGTCCTGTTCCGGAAACGCGACGGTTTGCTTCCCAATCGGATGAGATGGATGCTGTTAGGGAATGGATTTATGGATTGTGCGGCACGGCGGAAGACGCGGCCAGCGATGAGTCCGACGGCGGGCGTGTGGATTCGCGTAATGTGTGTGTGGTGGCAAGAAGTCGCTACTGCATCGACCAGTGGTATAAGACGCTTGATGACGGCTTGCCGTATGGCGTGTACCGGCTTGGTAGGGATGCAGAGAACAGGCAGAGGCAAGGAATCCGCGTCGCCACCATGCATCGAGTCAAAGGTCTGGAATTCGACTATGTGGTGATAGTCGACGTGAACGATGGGGTATGCCCGCCGAAGCCCGCATTGCAGGCCGCTGGCTCCGATTCAGTCGCATTGAATGAGATTTACAAGGAAGAACGAAGCCTCATCTATGTGGCTATGACGCGTGCCAAAAAAAGTGTGCTGCTGACTGGTGTCTCGGCACATGTTGGATGAAAAGCAAATAAGAGAGAATGATCATGGGTAAAAAAATTAGGTTCTATACATCTGAAGAAGAAGCGAAGAAAGCAGCAAAAGACTTGAAATATAAGGTTTTTTACCTGCAGGCAGATAATTGGAATGATTATGGATATAGAACTCTATTTGTTCTCAAAAAAGTAAACAGCGACGGAACGCTAAACCAGATTGGTGCAGTGAAAATTGCTGAAATGAATCAGGAAAGCTTTGGGACAGAACTACCGGCAGAACCTTTTTCTGAACTTGCTGATAAATACTTTTCGCTGGGATTAGATGGGGCATATTATAAAAAGCTAAAAAAGTTCGGGCTCTTATCTGTGTTAACAGCATTGAACGATGTTGCATATATTGACGAGATTGAGGATTGTAAGAAAAAGTGTAAGCAATTAGGAGGAGAAGAAGTCTTTAATGTTTCTCTATTGCGATATAAAGATTTAGCGACTGTTGAACGTGATTTTCGTGGAATCGTTAAAGATGATGTTGAACCTTATGAGATGATTAGCTTTTCCTATCTTTTTAATTCTGAGGGGAAAAGCATAGATAATGGATATTCGTCGAAAGAATTGAAATATGCTGTAAAATATAATGATTTTCCATCATCAAACATTCATGTTTTAATTGGGGCAAATGGTGTGGGTAAAACATGTCTTTTAAATAACTTTATCAAAAGTTATATTTTTGATATGGATAATACAAGGGGTACTAGCTATGATTTTTCTAGGAAAAATGATAGTCGAGTTATGTCCATAGGTGCAGATCGAAAAAGCAATGTTGGTGAATTAAGATTTAATAAAGATAATTTGTCGCCTGAAGAAGAGTTATCGTTTACCCATATTACTTATGTTCCAGTGGATCTCACTGTAGGTAACAATTTCTTTTGCTGTGTCCCGAAAGAAAGCGAAGAAAACATAGTTAATTGTGTTGATATTTTTAATCCAACCGGATCTTCTTTGCGAGAAAAGGAGGATGATGATAGTGGTTTAAAGCATAATAATTATTATATTAAGACCTACTCTGATTTATTGATTTTAAAAAAAGAGGAGGGTGAGCGCGCAGAGAAGCTTATGATTTATTATAAGCATCTATTAGATGTTCTTGATTTAGCAGGAGAATCTTTTATTCCTTGTTTAGATGATTATGTTCGTCATAATGATGGAAAAGGTTTTATTGAATGGATTAGCAGAGAAAACCTAAGAAGGTTAAGTTCTGGACAATTGAAAGTTTTATATCTTTTCTACAGTATGACTAACATTGGAGAACGTGGTTTATATGTTATTGATGAGCCGGAGAATAGTTTGCATGCCCCTCTGCTAAGTGCGTTTATGTATGTGCTACGAGATGTGCTTGTTGAGAAGAATGCGTTAGCTATTATCGCAACCCATTCTCCTGTTGTTTTGCGTGAAGTTCCACAAAAATGTGTACATGTGCTTCGATCCAGAGAAGGGCTTCGCTATGTGACGCATCCCAGTATCGAAACATTTGGAGAAAATCTTGGTGTATTACTCAATGAAGTATTTGGTTTGAATGCAGATAAAAGCGGTTACTTTAGTTTTTTGAGAGATAAAGTTAAGAAAACTCCAAAAGAAAAGGTTGAAAAAAAATATAATGAACCTTTTTCGGAGAATAATCTTTTAAGATATTGTATAGACGAATATGGAGGAAAGCTCGGCATGGAAGCGAGAGCATTATTTCCGTATATCGTAAATGAAGCATGGTTGGAAATTGGAAGTGAAAAAAATGAAGAACATTAGAAAAAACGTAGATGAAAAAGTTTTTCCATATATTTCGACAAATCGACGCAATAATAGGGATTATCTGAAGAGTGCTTATCCCGCTTTTGCTGAACTTTTAGACACTTTTCAAAAAAACATTCCAAAAGAAATATTTGATGGTAATGCCCGACTTCTGAAGAAAAACTGGGAAAACTATATAGTTAATATTGTGGGTCTTGAGAATAAGATTAAAACAATCACTGATTTATATGATCAGACAAGGCGAAAGTATCTTGCTAAGTACTACCAAAATATTGCAATATGTCCGTATTGTGGTTTAAATGAGCCAGATACATTGGACCATTTCTTACCTAAGAAAAAACATCCATTATTGAGCATTACATTATATAATGTAATTCCGTGCTGCAACAATTGCAATCATAAAAAGAAGGAGTATGATTCATCAGTTGAATCTATTTCTTTTTTTAATCCTTATTTAGATGAAGGAAATTCGAATTGGCTTAAAATTGAAGCAATAAGTATAACTAATCAGAGTTTAGACATAAGCTATGCTTTCAATGAAGCTGCATTTGATAACGAGAATCAAAGGGATGTGTTCAAAGTTACATGCAAAGAACTTGACCTTTTGCCTCGATATGCTTGCCGTTCAATTGAATTTATTCTAAATCAAAAAAAGAATATACAAAAATTTTGTACGAAACAAACAGAGGTTGGAAATTATTTTGAAATAATGTTGAAGCAATTGCCTCAAGACGATTTTTGGAAAACGCAACTATGCAGATATATTGCTGAAAATGAAACAGCTCAGGAGATAATATTTAAGTATTGCAATATTGCTAATAGGTGGTTCTTTTGTAAGAATAGTATGCGTGGTCCAGGGTATAAAGAATCTTTGGATAATTATTTAAATTTTATTGGCAATAATGAGAAAAGATATATATATTTTCTTTCAGACGTAGAATTTAAACAAAAAATTGTATGTATTAGCAATGATGTTGAAGGTGTGTCGCTAAAAGATGAAACAAATTTCAGTGTTTTTGTACCGGGCTTAATTGATTTTTCAGATTGCGAAGATGCGGATTTTTATATTTTTAATTCGCAGGGTTGCACCTGGAATTCATATAAGTACGAAGGTTGTAAACATGGTGTGCTTGTTCTGAAAAAAAATTTATAACAAATTCCGGCGAAGGCGATGCTATAACAGTTTGCTGTGCATGAGTTCGAATTCGTGGTGTTCGTTTTGGGGCTTTGCGCTACAGTAATCAAGTAATCAAAGAAGATGGAGATCGTGAGAGGGGAGATATGGTATCTGCTTCAGCGCAGGGGAGTGGACTGAATGAGCGCGAAATCGCCATGATGGAGCGTATCTTTCGCGAGGAACTGCAGAAGAGAACGTTGCTGAGGGAATACTACCCGAACATGGATCCTATAGACTGGGTCATCGAATATCTACAGCCGGGCGACGAGGCCGTTGTGGATTATTCTGATCGATATTCGTCGTTGTCCAATGGCTGCAGGGGAGGTCTTCAGGAACGCTATGTTGCCAGAGCGATTGCGAATTGGCTGAACGACAAGTTCGCTCAGACGGATTTCGGCCAATTGCGCAGCAATCTGGTTCACAGAATGAAGAACGATAAGCCTAAGCACCATTTCCGCAGCACGAAGGAATCGACAAAGTGGAAAGGCAAGGTGACGCGAAGCATTCATGAGGAATGGGGTTTGCGTGTCGAAGCCTTTGCGGATGAACAGCCACTAGAATGTGAAGATCCGATGCTTGCCCTCACGGGTCGGCAATCTTGATTTTCTGGCACGACATGCCGCTACGGTTCATGTTGATTGGCCCAGCGAAGAAGAGATTCGCGATTACCAGGAAAAGAAAAGAACGTACGACGAAAAACGCGTGGAACGAATACAGCAATGGCGAGTAGTCAGTCTTCAAGCTAGGCGGGAAGGCAAAGAAGTCAAGCCATTCCCTTCCAGCAAATCACTGCGTTTCCCCAGCTATGACCGTAACGGTTCCGGCCAGTTGATTAGGCTTCTGATTGAGATTCTTCGCGCGGCGAGGGGAACCCTTTCCCCGAACGCCATCACAAAAGTCGTCATTCGTATTTGTCCGCGCCTGGTTGATCAGTATTACTACATCATCGCTCGTGTTGAGGAAGGCACGGAGCATTTCGATCGCGAAAGAGTGCCGGAATCCCAGTCAGTCGATGTGCTCGACATCGTAGTCGATAGTGAGTTGATGTATTAGCCTGAACGATTCCGAATCCGTACGAGAAAGTGGTTTGATATGAGCGTTGATGCTGATAAGCAGAAGAAGTATCGGCAGATCATGGAACGGGTCGTCATTCCGGAAAGTGTGAGACGAGCCAATTCGCCGGAAGAGATAGAGAGAAGACTCAGGAAGCCACTTGCCCCAGGCCAGGTGTGGACTGTGGTCGATGATGATGAATTCTGCCATGTGGTTATCCAGTCCGTACATGAAGACCCGCGCATCGTAACCGTTGTTCCGATGAGTTTGGATCTTGAATCGGAGACGCCGGACTCCTTGGTGCTCATGACAGGCGGAATAGAAGGACTTCCTTCGATTGCATGGCCTGACTTGGCTAAAGATATTCCGACTCGTGTTCTTTGTAAGCCGTTGGGAATGATCGATAAGCAGCGATTTGCCCTAATCGCGAACAACATGCCTGGCGAAAACTTTAGCGTTTACCGTGGGCGGGAACTGGATGAGTTTGGCTTCCTTCCTGAAATGAAGAGGGAACGAATCGACGATTTTCTGTATGACTGCAGTATGCAATGTAACCTTCTTACGACTCTTCCCTCGATCAGCGATAGGCGCGATGGCCAGAAAATCCAGGTAAGGATATGCCGATTCCTTATGGAGCAATGTGGGATGAGTCGTTCGGATGCGGAAGCGGCGTCGGAACGTCCGACACAATTGAATAAGGAAACCTTAGAGAAGCTGCTGACTAGTGGATTCGAAGTGGACGATCTGAAGAAAGCGGAACTGCTGCCGGAATCATTGCTATGTGAAATCGAACTTCCTATAGTCAGGGAAACGGTGGAAGCATACGCACAGGAGAATCCGCAGAATGCTGACCCGTACGTATCCTTGGCACAAGAGGCATACGGTCTTGCCGCCAGGCATGCAAAGAGCCATTTTGGTGATTGGGCCGCAGAGATCAGAAAAGTGAGGATTCAACACCATACCTAACGGAAGAGCGGTTTGGTCAGGGGAGATCACCAGCGGCGTACGGCGGTATGTGCAATTGCTACAACACGAGGCTTGCCGGCGACATCCCCAGTTCCCCGATTGTTGCAATCCTCGAATAGAGGATTGGCAGCATGGCCCATTGGGCATGCTGCGTTACATTTGGGAAGATGACGTGGACATCATTTGGAAGGACCGATCGAGAATCGTCACGTTGCCAGATTCGGGAGTGTGGATTGGCGTTGGCGGAAAAACTTCGGAAGTCCCCGGATTCTACAAAAAAGATCGCGTCAGCAAACCTGTCATTTACGTATATCAGCGCTATGAATCTAACGATCCAAGAAGCCGGCGGGCTCAGTTCACCGTGTTCCATGAATTGGCGCACTATCTTCTGGACACATTGCCAGCTGATGCTCCACTGCTATCAGCCGAACTGGAAGCCTGCGAGGATCGGAGCGCCTTTGAAGAACGCATATGCGACGCGTTCGCCGCGAATTGTCTTATTCCCGATGAACTGTTGAAAGACTGTCTGAAGGAGTATGGACTGAACTCGGAAGGGGCTGCCGAGCTATACAAAAGATCCTATGCGTCGGCTCAGTGCGTTGCACATAGGTTGCGGGATTGTTTTAGGACAAGTGGCTTTATATGGGTTGTCTATGCGGACGGAAGAATGCGTTCGATATCTCGAGGATTGGTGACTTCGGAATATCGTGTTGTGGCCACGAGCACGAAAATGAGTATTCATGACACGTGTCTTCCGGATACGGAGTTGCTGCTTCGTTCCCCGGAAGAATGGTCCGAACAATACGAACTAGCATTGGACGGCGCCTATAACGTTTCCGCAACCGGCTGTGGTTCCAATGGTGGAGTATTCGTGGTGGGGAACACTAAGAAGAACAAGGGCAAACCATTTTGCCGAGAATGCATGAGGCAGATCGATTTGACGGAGGAGGCACGTGAAATCTGCCGCATCATCAGCAAGATTCATTCAAAGTGGAAGCTTGGGTGCGGAAAGGAGAAACTAATCTGCTATCTTCTGGGAAAAGATAACAAGAAGACGAAGATTATGCGTGCATGCTTCGGCGAATATAAGGGTTTCTCCAGTGGTCGGCGGTTAACACGAAGGATATTGGAAACCGTATTTGAAGAGCTGATTGTAAGAGGGATTGTGACTTATGCAGGTATTGGAGAGTACCCCGGACTTGTAGAGGGAAAGCGTTTTGACGATATCAATGATGATGGGTTCTATCTGATTCTGGGGAATCCGGAATACAATCGCGTCTGAATCGATTCTGAGGTGTTTAGCGCTAATGGTCATCAGCATGAGCCATACAAAAAGGTGCCTCCACCTAAAACCAAGGGCGGAGACACCGTTGCTCTAAGGAAGTATGGTCAGAAACCGTAATGCCAGTGTTCGTCAGAAATGCGTTGCGCGTTGACCTGCCCCTGAACGCTGTCGATTGCTTGGAGCAGGGCTTGTGCATCACCTTGGTTGGTCTGATTGTCTAGGTTTGCGTCGTCCAAATCGCTGCGAGTGCTGACGATAACGCGTTCAAGCACGGTCAGTGGATATTCATGGGCCATATGCCCCTTGAAGGATTTGCTCATTTCCTTGGCCCATGCGATACGGTATTCCAAGGTTTCGCGTGATGCCGAGTCCGAAGAGGGATTATCCGCAACATAGTTGCGTACCTTTTCCATCGATTGTTCAAATGTCTTTTGGTGGCTCTTTACCTTTGTGATTACTTTGCGCACAGTTTGCTCGGTTTTATGAAGCGTAGTAGCGGAATCGGAGGCGACGCAATTATAGTCGGTTGAGATCAGGTACGGTGCCGATGCGTCCACGAACTCATGCCATACATCTTTGGAAAGATCGACAACATGAATCGTATTGCCCACGAGTGCGCGATTTTCTAAGCTCTTGTTCATATCCTTTACTGCCACTTGTAGGTCTTCCGTGGCTTGAGTGCATGCATTGTAGTCGTCGGACGAAGTTGTTGTATCGTCTTCTGCCGTGGCGTTGGATCGTCTGGCCGAATCTGCGCTTTTCCTCGAAGTGTCGGCTTCGTTGTATTGATCGCTGCTCGGGGAATTCGACGTTGCGGATGTCTGATCATCCTGTGGAAGCTCGCCTTGCCGGTTTGTCGATTGTTGTGGAACGGCAAATGTGAAGGCAAGTACGAGCGCAACGGCTATCCCGACGAGCATGGGCCAGTAGTTGGCAAGGAAATCATTCTTGGGCTTCTTCATCTTTTTGTTCTCCTTACGCAGAAATGGGATTCTGCTGTTTATATAAACCGGATAAAACTCATGGAGAGGATTGGAACGGTGTGCTTTCTTATGACATGCCGAAGTGAGATTTGTCCGGTTAAAGAAAGTGACGGCAAAAAATCTAGTGAAAGAAGAAGGAAATGATGGGATGGCCTGGTTGTGGGCAACTGCCCGTAGAGAAGTGGAACGGACCGTGGGGTGTGGCCAGCTTTACGTTGGAGCCGCATAAGCCGTTGACTGACGAGGATCGCAAAAATGCGGACATATACAATTCATATCCGTCTTGGGGCGATGGATGGTTCACTTTTGATTCGATGTATGTCACAGGCACAACAGATGAGTATTACGCTGATTTCACTCATGCGAAAGAAGCTTGTGCCGATGGAAGGTACTACGAGACCTGTATTTATTGGATGGAACCCATGACGGTTGTTGAGGCATTGAAGGTATATCATCCGAGTCCGGAGCTGGCAGATTTGGCAGATGACGTCAGAGAAGCGGTTTATAACTTCGATATTGTGCAGTGCGATCGACTTGAACAGATTCAGGGCAATCTGGACTTGATTACTGACAGCTTGTGGAGTGCGTTGTTGCAACTGAGACGCTGTCAAGGTTTCTTTGATGGCTGGAATGATGAGAAAGGGAAAAGCGATTTTGCTGTACTCGAAAATCGTTACATGGAACTTATTGATGATGTGCAGGAAGCTATAGATAGATCGTCTTCACAGAAGTGATGGTTCAGATTCGACTCTATTGTAGACTTCACATGTCATTTCCTCGGTGGTCTTTTTTGACCTTGGCTAGCTACCCTGGGCCTACAAGGTGAATGGTCTTCTTCGGGCATTGCCAATTCATCCGGCGTGTGTATGGTCGATTCTGTCAGTACATTTCTTATGAAATACACCATGCACCGCTGGTATTTCGCGTTTGGCAGCATTGAATTGGCGGTGAAGACGTACCCTCGTACGCTGTTCACCGATTAGCGGTCGTATGCCTTTGGAGCTACGTTTGATGATGCCTCTGATGAATCGATTCCCGCTGTTTCTTTTCCTTCATATCATCCGCTATACCGATTGACTTGTGATATCCCTCCGGAAGCCATATCGATGGTGACGAGCATGTTTTTTTTCACCGCGCTGTTTCAGAAGTACTTACTCCACGCACCGTTTTGCATATGCTGAACTGATGCAGATAATTTCATTACCTGCATAATATGGAAGCGATTATTCAAAGGCGATAGGAAGAGAAACACCATGGACGCTGGCAAGAAAATCCTGCTGGATTTATTCACCGGTTCGCTTCGGTTCGCAGTGCCGGTGTATCAGCGCAGATACTCATGGGGCGAGACGCAGTGCCGGCAATTGTGGTCCGACATCGTAACGGCCGGCCGGCACCCTGAGCGAACGCATTTCACCGGGTCGGTCGTATGGATGCAGGAAGGCGGCATCGGCCCGGATGGTGTCAGCCGGTGTCTGCTCATCGACGGCCAGCAGCGCCTCACCTCGGTGACCCTGCTGCTCATCGCGCTGGCCGAATATGCCCGAGAACGCCCTGAAAACCTGCGATTCTCCGCAGACATGCTCATCGACCGTGGCTATCTGGTCGACAAGTATGCAACCGGCGAAGGCCGCTACAAGCTGACGCTTTCCAGCGACGATAGGGAAGTGCTGCACAGCATGTGTGACCATGTGGTCGCCCCTGATCGGCCGAATCAAGCTAATATAGATTCCCGGCTGGAAGCGAACCTCGATCTGTTCCGTTCCCTGGTCGCCGCAATCGATGACGTGAACACGGTGTGGAACGGACTGCAACGCCTTGAAGTCGTGTCCGTCACCCTGGACCAGGGACGCGACGAACCGCAACTGGTATTCGAGTCGATGAATTCCACCGGGCTTGATCTGGAGACTTCCGATCTGGTACGCAACTACATGCTCATGGGGTGCCCCATGGCCGAGCAGAACACCCTATACGCCGACTGCTGGCTGCCCATGGAACGTGTTCTCGGCAACCTCTCATTCGATGCGTTCCTGCACGACTGGATGGTCGTTACATTGAAAAAACCCGTAACCAAAGGCCGCGCCATGTATACGGAATTCAAGCGTTTTGCAGCCGATAGCTCCATGCCGCGCATGGAACGCACACACAATCTTCTCGAGAACATGCTGGAATATGCCGGGTATTATGCCGCCATCAAAGGCATCGCGTCTGCCGGCAGCGGCGACGCGAACGTGGACCGCCGTCTCGCCTCGATCCAAACCCTGGACAGCACTGTTACGGATCCGATGCTCCTGTACATGTTCGCGGCATGGAAGCATGAACGCATAACCCGGGACGGGCTGCTGCGCATGCTCGCGGATCTCGAATCGTATCTGTTCCGCCGAATGGTCTGCTCGGTATCCAGCAACGGACTGAACAAGCTCGTCCCGTCGTTGATCGCCAAGCTCGAATCAGCGGAAGACGATCCGGCCGAAACCTTCGCCGCGCTGCTCCTCACCGAAACCGCCAAAGCCACGCGCATGCCCACGGATAAGGAATTCAGGCAGGCACTGCTCGGCGAGAATCTGTACCGCCCGGCCTCGCGCTGCAAATATCTGCTCGCCGGATTGGAAAACCACAACCACCCCAAGGATCCGCGATCCTTCAGCGAATACACCGTCGAACACATCATGCCGCAGAACGCCATGGCACATGCCGAATGGCGCAATATGCTTGCCGACCCCGACCGATTCCCACTGCTGGTGAACAGTTTGGGCAATCTGACATTGACCGCATACAACTCGGAACTTTCCGACGGAACATTCGAACATAAGAAGAACCGTGCGATCGGCGGGTATAATAGCGAATACCTGTCCATTTCCGCTGAACTGCACGACGCCACGCAATGGGATGAACAGGCGATCGCGCGGCGCGGCGCGCGACTTGCCGATCTTGCATTGCAGGTGTGGACAAGCCCCACAGCGGGGGAACAGGCTATGCAGACTCTGCGCAGCAGGAACTTGAGCCAAGGAGAGCGCGAACAGAATGCCGTCGATTTCGCCGACTTATGCAAGAGAGGGATCCTTACAGCCGGTGACATGTTGGAAAGTCGGTATGCCGGCGTAACCGCCAC
>ENA-OOWK01000851-OOWK01000851.1-human-gut-metagenome-genome-assembly--contig:-NODE-851-length-18439-cov-4.457844_pt1 | contig 18439 bp, 15 predicted proteins | sample MGYA00241405_ERZ501317 | MGnify/ENA primary metagenome ERZ501317 (study PRJEB25962, sample SAMEA1972440) | human gut metagenome | biome: human gut; feature: human-associated habitat; material: faeces... | reverse complement strand
GAAGAACAAGAAGATGCTCAAGGGGCGGCGGGACGCGACGAGCCTCAAGGTCATGGAGTACGTGGTGGGCGACGAGCACACCTTCGACTTTTGGGTTCAGTGGGTCGCCCCGAACGGCAAGGTCAAGGCCGTCCGCCCGAAGCTCGTCGCATGGATGGACATGCGGAGCCGGGCGATCGTGGGAGACGTGGCTTGTGTAAACGCCAACGGCGACACGCTGAAAGAGAGCCTTGTGAAGATGCTCTACTCCCACCCGGGCGGCGTCCCCCACATCCTGCACGTGGACAACGGCAAGGACTACACCAAGAAGGAATTGACGGGCCAGAGCCGCAAGAAGCGGAACATCGACTTCGCCTTCGACGCCGAGACCGTGGGCTTCTACCAGAGCATCGGCATCGAGGAGGTCGGGCGGTCGCTCCCCTATCAGCCGTGGGACAAGCCGATCGAGCGCTTCTTCTCGACCGTGTGCTCCAAGTTCTCGAAATGGTTCGAGAGCTACACGGGCACCCTCACCGGCTCCAAGACCTACGCCAAACGGCAGAAGGACGTCGACGGTATGCTCGAGCGCGGCGAGCTGCTGACGATGGAGGAGTTCTTCGAGGCGTGGACGAAGTGGAAGAACGAGAAGTACCACACCCGGGAGCACCGGGGCCTCAAGGACGCGGGCGAGAAGTGGATCACGCCGATCTCCCTCTTTGAGAACGGCGAGCGCTATGAGAAGGCGGCTCCGCCCCGCGAGTATGTGGCGATGCTGCTCATGAAGGCGGACACCGCCCGCGTCTACAACTACGGGATCACGAAGTTCGGCGTCACCTACGCCGACAGTGAGCTCGGCAAGTACATCGGGCAGCACGTGGGCATCAAGTGGGACATCGACGACGTCACGAAGCTCTACGTCTACGACAAGGAGGGGCGGAAGATCTGCGAGGCCGTCGCTCCCGAGCTCCTGGCCTTCGGACCCCACTGTTCACAGGCGACGCTTGAGGCGCACATGAAAGCGCAGAAGCAGCAGCTCAAGAACGTCCGGGAGGCGCTGGAAGACTTCACGACGCCCTACGAGCTCCGAGTGGAGCAGGGCCGACCGTCCGACGCCGTGGGCAAGCTCGACCTCACCATCAAGGCGGAGCGGAGCCCGAAGGTCATCGCCCTCCCGAACGACAAGGAATACCGGGCGGAAGCGGCGGCAAGCCGGAAGGCCGGGAAGAAGACATCCGGGGACGAGTTCCTCGGCAAGAAGGCAGACGACGCCCTCGCCCGCTTGAGGGCCATGAACGAATAGGAGGTACAACATGGAAGTCACAGCAGCAGCGGCCCAGGCCGCAACCTATACCACCGGCAAGACCCTTGCCGAGCAGATCAACGACTACCTCGCAGTCTCGAAGACCAGCATCGCGACCCTGGCAAGCGAGATCCCGGGCTATTCCCGCCCGACGATCTCCCGCTACCTCTCGGGCAAGTACGAGGGGGACATTGCAGCCATTGAGAAGCTGCTCGCGGACTGGCTGGCCCAGCGCACCGGCGAGGCCGTGGCGCTCCCGGAGCCGGGGCGCAAGACCGGACGGAAGCCCGTCTTCTATGAGAGCCGGGACGCCATCAAGGTGCTCGGCGTGTGTCAAAGCTGTCAAGAGTACATCGGCCTCGGCATCGTGGTCGCCCGCAGCGGCTACGGCAAGACCTACTCCCTCCGGCAGTACGCGAAGCTCCCCCGGGTCGCCTACATTGAGTGCGACGACACCATGAGCAGCCGCGATCTTGTGGAGGCGATCGAGAAGTCCCTCGGCATCCCCAGCGGCTACGGCACTATCTGGCGCAGGGTCAACGGCATCCGGGACTTCTTCAACACGAACAAGGGCTACCTCCTCATCATCGACGAGGCGGACAAGCTCGTCTCGAAGTACACCCAAAAGAAGATGGAGATCCTCCGGGCGATCTTCGACCAATCCGACGTGGGGCTCGTCATCGCCGGAGAGCCGAAGCTCGAAGCGCAGATCAAGACCTACCTCGCCCGCATGGCGAACCGGGTCGACTTCTATGTCTCCCTCAAGGGGCTCGACCCCTCGGAGGTGGAGGGCTACCTCGAGGGCTTCGAGGTAGATCCCGACGCGATGGTCGAGCTCAAGGCCCGGGCCTGCAACATGCAGACCGGATGCTTCCGACTCCTCGACCGAACCCTCTCCAACGTCACCCGCATCCTTGAGGAGCGCGGCGAGAGAGTCGTCACCGTGAAGATCATCGAGCAAGCCTCGAGCCTCATGATGCTCTAACACGGAAGGGGGCCGGGACAATGAAAATGAGAAAGCAGCGTCTCATGGGTCTCGCTATGCTGGCGATCACCGCCCTCATCCTGGTCATGGCCCGAGGCGGGAAGACGCCGGAGGACAGCGACGCGACCGCCGCTCTCCTCACCGGGCCGCTCGGCCTCTATAATATCATCTCTCGGTTCCTTCTCTTCCTGCCAGTAATCGAAAAGTCTGACTGCATAGTCATAGGGATAGTAATTAGGTGTCCAGGGGGTCAGGATATTATTTTCCACGACAACAATCTTATCGATCTTAAGCCTTGCAATTACTTCACTGATTGCCAATAGTTCCTCATAAAAACCTACAAGTGGTCCATTCGCCATCCTAATTGTTGATACTGCATCAATCCAAGTATCATCAAGGACATTCAGGTCAAGGCACCCATTAGAAATCAAGGCTGGATTATTGATCACTGTATCCGGATGTGCGATAATCTGTTCAAGCTGCGATATAGCGAATCCCTTAAAAAAAATAAGAGTCTTCCCGGAATATTGTGTGATAATGGAATTAAGAAAGGAGTCAAAGTAATCTCGCATTTCCTTCATAGTGCATTTCCCCCAGCTAACATTTCTTGGAAAATTTATTATATATTATTCTAAAATAAATATTGCTCCGTTGCCGTACAAAGCTCTCCATGGGAGATATAAGCACTGGTTGCCCAGAATAATATTATCATCCTAGTGTTGTTCTATCTTTTAGAAAGATATCCAGCAGTTCTCTGCTTTATTGGGCAATATTGTGTACTTGTGTAAGAGTGTAACATGAGGTGGTGTATAATTCAATAAACTCAGACAATTCAATTTCCCATGCTCATCATCCTTTAGAAACTTCCGTCCCCTTATTTCCTTCGAACTTACACCTGTACTGATAGATCTTTCCGTGATACCAACGACCAGGGTGATATCCATAGTGAGGAAGGCAGTTGACGCAGTCTCTGTCACAGTGCCTGCCATAGTGTTTTTTCACTCCGTTTTGTCAGGACAAAACCTAATGCCAAGTCAACCGTGGCGGCAAAAAGACCACCTTTTTCTCATTGAGAAGGATTACTGTACCTGTTCCCGCTGACCGTATGCAACTGGTTCATCATCGAAAACATTAATTGGGGCTCGCCCGCGACTTTTCTGTAAGGACGTATCAGTAATTATCATGTAGATATCTTCGAGCTGCTCGTGATTGAACGGCACATTCATCTTTTTATCTATCGCGTTAAAACGGCTGAACTAAATGTTTTACAGTATTCTTTAATTATTCTAAAAATTTTCGCTTCTTTCTGCGCACTATCGGAGCTCTTAATTCAATTTCCCCGTATGTTCCAACACTGACTGCAGTCAAATAGCCTTTCTTGACCAGGTGCGACATCCACTGTCTCCTGTCCAGAAGGGCTCTTTTTTATGTTCACGTTTGGGTGATTTTTCCTCTGGAAATGGTAAATTACAACCGTTTTCTCTCCCGCCTTCAGGTCCCTCTCAGTCCTCTTTTTCTTGCCAAAAGATAGAATTGCAAAAGAATGGTAACTAATGTGTGTTGTGTGCAATAATGAAAACAAACCGTTCTCAAAGCCTTTTTCTATCAGGCTTTAAGAACGGTTTTTAACATGATGGCCAAATGGTGATCAATTTACCGAAGAGAAATCAAAATAAATATTATTAAGATACAACATGGGAAAGCCCTATTAACGCATATATAAAATATTATAGTAGAAACAATTTCAATAGGGAATACCACACTCCTTGAAAAGTGATGCCCAGCGGGATACCATATACTCATATTGCTTCGGGTGTGTCTGCGCCAGCCGTTCAAAACGGTTAATTCCAAATTTCCGTTTTTCTGAACACAATCCAAATCCACAGTACATGCAGCCATTTCGTTGGTAACCTTGATTATATAGATCTGAAACAGTAAGTTTGTAAAGTTTAATGTAATTCCATATGTCTTGGTTTGTCCAAAAAGATAATGGTCGGCATTGGTTATCTTTCTTTTGAAAAAAGATATTAGAACCATAGGTAAACCAATCTCTTTTTCGAATTTGGCTTTCTTCTGCCAACGTTCCAATAATGCTACATTGCATTTTCATCTGCCTTGCCATGCGCTTCAAAGGCGATTTCTTCAGCTTTTCACAACACAGGTCAGAAATATTGTAATCCAAAAAGGACAAAGCTTGAGGATACATATGCTCTAAATAATCCAATGCATGTTGTTTTGTTATTGGCGTTTTGGCGTGTCGGTATGTCCGTATTCCATTGGCAATTGCTTTGGAGAACAATGGGTACCCGTAGGTTGCGACTATGCGTTCAAATGTCCATATAGAACCATCTCTACAAATCGGATACACGGAAACGATATTTTTCCCTCTCCGCCTTTCTTCTTCAACAAAAGAAATAGTCTCTGGATATTCACATCCCGTATCCGAAAATAAATGTAGAATATTCGGTTTTAGGCTACACACAAGTGATGATAGAACGGTCGAATCTTTTCCTCCAGAAAAGGAAATGTATACTTGCTGATCGCCAAAGGTTTCTATACAGTTTAAAATCAAGTTTTTTGAAAGATCGATTTTATGCTCTAAAGGCAGTTTTTGCAAGTACCTTAAGCCCTCCTTTCTGGACTGAAATTCTCGAATTATGGTTATTTCTTCATTTTTGAAAACCATGTCTTTCACCTCGTAACTTCCTTTGAAAAGTATTTGTGTTGTGTTAACTCTATTCCAAAGGAATTGCAAGAGGTTTTCACTAATTTAATGGTGCAGAGGGAAAGTGTAGTTTTTCATCCTGACAAGGTGGATTTTTTTTCGGCAAAATGATATACTAAAAAATGGTGTAGTATTGGAAAGGATATCGCTTTCTCCGTGATGAGAAATCTAATCCGTGTTCCCATACAACCCAAAGACTTCTAAAGGGAGCAAAGGGCATACATGAAAGAATACAATGGGAAGCCTTTGGTCGAGGGCCTACTTGAAGAAATAAAGTATGTATACAAATCTGATAAACGCCCTTGGGTTATTGGATACAGTGGCGGAAAAGACTCTACAGTTGTTGTGCATTTGGTATACCAGATGCTGAAGAATTTACGCCCCGAAGAACGACATAAAACAGTCTATATCGTCTCCTCCGATACGCTTGTGGAAAACCCACTGATTAAAATCTACTTAGATAACATGCTTCAATTATTGCGAGAAGCAGCCATGCGGGATCATTTACCACTCTCTGTTAATAAGGTAACCCCAGATCCGGACACTTCTTTCTGGGCCAATGTAATTGGCAGAGGCTTTCCGACACCGCGTCTAAACGGCACATTCCGTTGGTGTACCGACCGTTTGAAGATTGCGCCCAGTGGACAGTTTGTAGAAAATATCATTAAGGAGCAACATACAGAGATCGTTTTTATTCTGGGCGTTCGTAAAGCCGAAAGCGCTGCCAGAAAGCGCCGCATCGAAGGCAGAGAATTGGCAGATCGGCTTTTAAATCGCCATGAGACCATTAAAGAAGCCTATGTGTATCCCCCTATCGTTTCTTTATCTACTGACGATGTCTGGGACATTTTGATGTCTAATAATCGAAAGAATGCTTGGGGGGGAGATAATTCTCAGTTAATTGAATTGTATTCCGATGCAGACAGTGGCGAGTGCCCGTTTGCAGGATATTCTTCCAAAGACGATCAGCAGCAGTCTTGTGGTCAGTCCAGATTTGGGTGCTGGATTTGTACGGTTGTGCAGGAGGATCGATCTTTGAATGGTTTCATCCGCTCTGGACACCGCGAATTGATTCCACTGGCCGAATTCAGAAAATGGCTCATGAGTATTCGTGATGTACCTGAGTATCGTGAAAAAAAGCGCCGTGATGGAAGCGTATATCGCACCTCCCAGAATCAGCTTGGCTTTGGCCCGTTTACCTGGGAGGCTCGTCAAATGATTTTGCGTCGTCTTCTGCAAACACAGAAGCAGATGAACTATGAACTTATCACTATCGATGAGCTTCGCGCGATTGACCGCATTTGGGATGAAGAGCAGGATCTGAGTTGCCGTGTACTGGTAAACCTCTATTACGACGAGACGGGAGAACGCTTGCCTTGGGATGAATTGAAGCATCCTGTCTTTGATGAAGAAACATGTAAAAAGCTAGAAATATATGCGGATGAATTCTTGGTTCCTATGGACCTGATGAAGAGCATGATTTTTAGAACAAACAAAACCAAATTTTTCTCTAACACCCGCATTCTTCGCGACTCCCTCCGGAAAGCTGTTACGCAGCAATGGCTTCAGGAGACTGAATTGGTGAATGTGCAGGAAGGAACCCGGAATGAAAATCAACAGAGTGACTCTCTATAATTTCAGCTCTTATGTGGGGGAAAATACGATCGTCTTGGACACCCACGATGAGCAAAATATTATTCTAATTGGTGGAAACAACGGTGCCGGCAAGACCTCTTTTTTCACTGCCATCAAACTGGCTTTATATGGGCCCCAGTGTTTCCGTTTTCAAGACAAAAACAACCGTTATACCGCGCGGATCAAAGAGCTGATTAACCACGATGCGTTTTTGTCTGACAATGTGAAGGCCTATGTTGAAGTGGAAATTGATCTGCCAACGGATCGTGTACACACGCTGTATACTATTCGTCGCGAATGGTCCTTTATCGAAAGGCGCCTCCAGGAAAGCTATACCGTATACAAAGATCATCAGCTCCTTGCCGACAAAAACCTGGACTTCTTTCAGAACTATTTGTTCTCAATCATCCCCCCCAACCTGTTTGATTTTTTCTTTTTCGACGGTGAAGAAATTGGTGATTTTTTTGCAACAGGAAACTACAGTAACTATATCAAAAATGCGGTTCTGACTTTAAGTGGTTACGACACTTTCAATATTATACAGAAATTCTGTGATTCCTATATTGGGGAAGAGGAAGGTAACGAAGATTACGATGAGGTCGCTAAACTGGTGGAACAAGAAGACGTCAACCTTTCTACTTATACGACCAGAAGTGCGGACTTGGAATTGCAAAAGCAGCAGTTAGCTGCGCAACTGCTCTCTGCTCAGGAGGAAAAAGAATCTCTTGACCATCAGTTTAAGCGTTCTGGGGGATTGACCTCGCAAGAACAAGAACGGCTTGAAGCACAGCGCGCAACACAAGATCGTGTAAAGAGTGATAAAGCGAAGCGAATCCGAGAGTTCGTAGAATCTATGATGCCGCTTTACATCACAAAAGATCTTGCTTCCGTTGCCTACAAGCAGCTTAAAGATGAACAAGCGGTTCGTCAGTATCATACCATCTGTGATCTGTTGGATGTCCAGGCCATTCAGGATGTCTTGGAACGGCAGTCTATTTGTAATGTGGCACAGGTTCCGGCATTGGCACAGGCAATTTCCAACGGAATTGCGGAAAAAGCGCTGCCTGCTTTTCCTCTTGAAGGTTTCACTTCCATCCACGATCTATCACGGGAACAAGAAAGCCAGGTTGTCAGCGACATTGTCAGAACACAACATTTTGCTGAAGCAGAAGCTCCTCAATTGATCAAAGCCATTGCAGACAAGAAAAAAGCTTCTCAAAAATACGAAGAGATCAACAAAAAAATTCGAGAGGCATTACCTTCTGTGGACGCCGCTGCCTACTTTGAAAGAGTGAGATTCCTTACCGAACGCATTGCTGCTTACGAGGATAGTCTGGAAACTCTGGACAAACAAATTGCGGAATTGGAGACAACAATCACCAATCAAAAGGCTCTGGTTGACCGCTTGCGCAAAGCATTGCTGGCCAAAGCGAAAGACCGTACTGCACATGAGTTTACCAGCCGTATCAGTCAAGTTATGCAGCGCATGATTTCCGATGTAACGAAGGAGAAATTCCACCAAATTGAATCCCTGACACTGGAGATGTTTAATAAAATCATCCGCAAAGAAAACTTTGTACAGCTTATTGAACTGGATGATAATTTCAACGTAAACCTATATAAGAAGCAAACCTATATAACGCGCGACTTGCTCCTCTTAGCCAACAACATCGGGTTGGATGCCTTAGAAAAACGACTGGGGAGTGCTGGACTTAGAGAAGCTGCACATCTATTGACAAATGACTCTATCGATGATTTACGTAGATATTTTTCTGGAAAAATTGTCACGGATCAAATCTCTTTCCAGGACGATATAGAACTTCCACTATACAATCGCGTGGAACTCAACCAGCTATCCAAAGGCGAAAAGCAGGTCTTCATTCTCTCTCTGTACTGGGCGATCATCAAAACATCCAATCAGGCTGTTCCGTTCATTATTGATACGCCTTTCGCGCGAATCGACACAGAACACCGCGAACAGATTTCCGCCGTGTTTTTCCCAAACATCAGCGGTCAAGTTATCATTCTTTCCACCGACGAAGAGGTGGTGGGCTCATATCGCGCAATCATCCAGCCGCACATTGCACACGAGTACCTCCTTGAGTACAATGTGGAGCACGGATGCACCTCCGTAAAACCGGGTTATTTTGAGGGGACAAAGGCATGATTTTTAAACTAAAAACTTCCCAAAAAACGCAACAAATTTTTGCAGAGATTGGGAAAAGCACCTCCTTAAAGCCTTATACACTGGTCAAACATGCGATTGCCTGGTCTTTAAAAGAGCAGGGCAAAATCACATCGTTCAGTAGTGACAACGAGGGGCTTGAACTCAATCGTCAAACGATTACTGGGGAATATGACGATTACTTCAAAGTCCTAATTGAGCAGGCAGAAGGTCGTCATTTAAGCAATGAGGAATACTTTCCCAAATATATCAAAGCCCATATAGATCGCGGGGCGATTCTTTTGGAATCCCACTATAAGCACGCCGGCGACCTGGACAAATATGTGCTGGAAACCCTTGGGGTTGGTGATACCGTATGATTTATTTTGACAATAGTGCCACATCCCCTATCGCTCAGGAAGTGTTTGAGGCGATGCGCCCTTACCTACAAGAAGAGTATGGGAATCCTTCCAGCAAGTATTATCTGCTTGCCACCCATGCTGCCGATGCTGTGGAAAACAGCCGGAACTGGGTTGCTAAGTTAATTCATGCCAAACCGGAAGAAATCATTTTCACCTGTGGTTCCACAGAGAGTAGCAATATGATTATCAAAGGTGTGGCAGACTACAAAAAATACTACGAAAAAAAAGGGAACCATATTATTACATCCAAAGTGGAGCACCATGCTACGTTAAACACTTGCCGCTTTTTGAACGGTGACATTTATTCTAACCAGGATGCAACTTTTTCGCTGTTTGGCAAAGTCCCCAAAGTGGATCGCGGTTATGAGGTCACCTTCTTGGATGTAAACAAGTTTGGCCAGGTGACACCAGAGTTGTTTGAAAAGGCTATACGTCCCACAACTACCTTGGCGTCCTTTATATGGGCGAACAACGAAATTGGTTCCCTAAACGATATGGACACTTTGGCTACTGTTGCACACAACCACCACGTGCTACTTCATGCTGATGCCACACAAATTGCTGGGAAACTGCCCATCAATGTTGAACAAACAAAAGTAGATTTTCTTTCTCTATCCGCTCACAAGTTCCACGGGCCAAAGGGCGTGGGGGCCGCTTATATTCGCGGAGATGATTATGGTCTTCCTCCAATGAGTGCTTTTATGCACGGCGGCGAGCAAGAACACGGTCTGCGTGCTGGTACATTGGCGGTTCACAACATTGTTGGCTTTGGAAAAGCCGCCGAGTTGGCCATTGCAAATCAACAGCAGCAGATGACATATATTCAGAAACTGGAGCAGGCAGCCAAAAAGATTATTGTATCCAACGAACACCTGGAACTTTTGGGAGACTCTGAACATCACCTTCCGGGTGTTATAAGCTTGATTGTAAACCTGGACGATTTTGACAACGAGCGCTTTGTGAAGCGCATGAGTGCAAAATTTGCAGTTTCTACTGGGTCTGCCTGTACTGCGGGCATGCCTTCCCATGTTTTACAGGCCATTGGTAAGGAAGATGCTGTGTCCAGGGTTTTGCGCATTTCGTTGTCTGCGGAAAACACCGTTGATGAAGTGGAAGCTTTCCTGAAAGAACTGTTCTGATATAATCTTCTGGAAGGAGATGATGGCATGAGTCTACGTACAGTGTCATTTCAAGACACTTACTGGAGTGGGGAAAATGATCTGATCAAAGAATTCTATGTTCCCTGCATGGAAGAAAGCGTTGAATATTGCCGTGCCGTCGGATATTTTCATTCTTCCATCTTTTGCTACATCACCAATGGTTTGTATCCCTTTATTCAAAACGGCGGGCGGATGCGCATTGTCTGCAGTGTGAATGTAAGCCCGGAAGATGAACGCCAAATTGCCCTCGGCTATGATATCCGCCAATTGTTAGAGGACAAAATTGCCCCTGTTACCCAGGAACTCATCGATCTAAATATTTCCAACATCAAGAATCTCTGCTGGCTTATCAAAAATAATCGGTTGGACATTAAAGTATGCCTTCGTAAGGATCCAAATACTCCAGGTGAGTATCGACTATTTCACGAAAAATTTGGTATTTTTAAGGACACAGATGAAAATGCAATCTCCTTCTTAGGGTCTGTAAACGAAACGCTCGGAGGATGGATAAATAACGAAGAGTCTTTTGAGGTTTCTCAGAATTGGATTCCGGTATTACAATCTCGGGTAGAACAGAAAATCCAACGCTTTGAAAGGTTGTGGGATGGAACTGCCGGGAATATTGTAACATTTGACTTTCCCAAAGCATCTCGCCTGAAGTTGATTCAAAATGCGCCGGAACATCCCGTCGATTACATTTATCGCGTATCCGCCGGAATCCACCCAAACTTCAAACCGCGTTCCTGCCAGGAGGATGCTAAAAACGCTTTTTTGCAAAAGAACTTTTCCTGCCTTTTTATGATGGCAACTGGTTCTGGCAAAACCAAAGCGGCCATGTATGCGATTAGCCAAATTGACACCTGGAAACTCCTTCTGATTTGTGTGCCCAGCCTGGAACTTGTAGAACAATGGGAAGCAGATGTTCGCTTGTTTTATCCTGATGTACCCATTATTAAGTGTGGATCTCCTTATCGTGGACACAAGGAACTACTGAAATCCCTTACACAAGCACGCTTCCCGGAACAAGTGGTGGTCATTTCTACCTATGACTCTGCGCAGGGTGATTACTACATGGCAAAGTGGAGATTGGCGAAGTCGGAACAATTTGCCATGATCTGCGACGAAGTCCACAATATGGGTGCTCCAAAATCTCAGTGTTTGATGGAATTGAATCCGGCATACCGCATTGGCCTTAGTGCTACTCCACGCCGGAATTTTGATGAGATCGGCTCCGAAAAGATTTTGGATTTCTATCATCAAAACACTTTTGAATTCTCAATCAAGGATGCACAACGTGAGCACTACTTGGTAGAATACCAATACAGGATTCTCCCCTGCGCGATGCCGGAAGATGATTGGGAATTGTATAAAACATTTTCAAGGGAAATCGTACAGCTCCAGCACACACTAGAACAAGAGGGCAACGAAAAGGAGCAACTCCGATTGCGCCAACGCATAGAAGGTCGTTACCGCGACCGTGCCAAACTACTCAAGAAAAACGATCAAAAGGCGCAAACTCTGCAGACAATTTTTGATGAAATCCCTCCTACTGCACGTGTTCTTATTTACGGGGATGACTTGCACCATTTGGATGAAATTGGACAAGAGTTAGACCACATGGGCAAATACTATTTCAAATATACTGGTGAGTTGGACGCACAAAAAGAACGTCCAACGATACTGAAGGAGTTTCGGCAGGGAATCCGTAAAATTTTACTGGCCGTCGGATGTTTAGATGAAGGTATTGATATCCCTGCTTGTGATGTTGCTGTGTTCATCAGTTCTTCGACCTCCGAACGTCAGTTTATTCAACGCAGAGGCCGTGTTCTTCGTGTCGCCCCGGGAAAAACATCTGCCTGGATTTACGACTATCTGGTCTATCCTATCCTTTCTGCCCGAACCAATGATGAAGAGCGCCGTCTGGCATTGTCCATGATTGACGCACAATATCGGCGAATCAACTTAATGGTAGAAGACGCCATCAATGGAATTCAAGAACGTCAAAAACTTGATCAGTTTTTATCTCAGCGGAGGCTAAATCCGTATGATTTTTAAGGAGGTCGGCCAAACGATGGATCCATTGCTTGTTAATGTTGCTGAAGGACATCATATTGATGCTAGAGTCGTAGAGGAAATTCTGCAGGTAGAAAAAGACCATGTGTATCAAAAAAGCCGTCATACTCGTGGGCCTATCAGACAGATTATTGCTGAGATGAGCGAGCAGGAGGGTTCGGATCAATGATTTTCAATTCTCTTCGCATAAATAACTACCGCGCCTACTATGGGGAAAGTATCTTTGATTTTCCTATAGAGGGCGAACGGAACATCAGCATCCTTTATGCTGATAATGATGTGGGAAAATCTTGTTTTTTTTCAGCAGTTTTGTTCTGCCTGTATGGTCCTAAAGACAGTGATGATCTCAAAGATCTCATCAATGTAAATGCGCAATCGGAGAAATCTTATCATACTGAAGTTTCTCTGTTTATTGAGAACGGCCAGGATAAGATTGAGATCTCTCGTGCCATTGATTTGCGCGGGAAACTGGATGCCACTCCGAGCAGCAAAGATTTTAAATGCACATTGGAGTTGATCAAAAATGGTGTTCCGTTAAGTAGCGACGAAGATGAGAAAGCCGACTTTATCAATTCCCTTGTACATGAAGACGCCTCGCAGTACTTCTTCTTTGACGGCGAAAAAATCAACGACTATAGTACAGCCAGTGGAAGTCAATATAAAGATGCCATTGCTCGTGTGCTTGGCATTAAAGAAATTGACAATGCCGTAGAAGATCTTCACTTACTGAAAAAAGAGTTTGAGAAAATTCGGGATGCTTGGATTCATACCCAAAATAAGTATCAAGATATTTTGCAGCAAAAGGAAGACGCGGACCAGAAGGTTGCTGATCAGGAAGCCTTGTTGGAGCAATATGAGCGAGAAATCAATGCTGCTAACGAACAGATTCAAAAGGATGAAGATAAACTGAAGGATTTCAAAGAAATTTCTGAAAAGGTCACTCAAAAGCAGAAATTGTCGGAAGAAATCAAGCAGCTCACGGAAGACTTGAAACGTGTCAGAGGGGAACAATCTGAGTGTTTTCAAAAGAATGCCACCCTCATGTTGGCAGCTTCTATTTTTGCAAAAATACAGCAGGATACTCCTGCCGAGCCGGCAGGATATCACATCACTGAGCCGGTGAAAGAGTACCTGGTTCGTCTTATAGAGCAGCCTGTCTGCATATGCGGCGAACCAATGACAGATTCCCATAAAGAAAAGATTCAGGCATTCATTCGCGATCATTTGATTACAGATGATGCCGTTCTCGTTGAAAAGGAGCGTCACACCTTATTTAATACCTGCGCGCAATACCAAGCACATGGATTTGAGACACGTGCCGCCTACTTTTCTCTGTGCGAGGAGATCTGGAAAAAAGATAAGGAGCGTTCTGCCAAAAGGGAAGAATTTGAGCACCTACGAAAAGATATTGGTTCCTTTAATGAAGAAGCGGGAGAACGCATCATCCAAAACATTGCTAACACAGAGGCAAAAAAACAGGAGGCAGAAACGCGTCGCACGCGGACACTGGTTCTATTAGAGCAAGACCAAGAAAAACTTGCTCAATTGGAGGAAAAACTTGCGGAACTTAGTCAGCTGGACAAAGAGGGAGCTTTGTGTCAGAAGAAATTAGAAAATACAATCGCGTTGGAAAAGGTTTTCAGTGAGTATCGAAATCGTCTTCTGGAAGAGAAACGTGCTTCTGTGGAAAAGTACGCCACTGAGGTTTTCTTGAAAATTACAAATGCTCCCAAAAAGTACAAAGGCATTAAGATTTCTAAGGATTATAGTCTGTTGCTCGAACTTACAAACGGCGAAACCTATCAGATTGAGCCCGGCCGCACACTGAATCCTTCAACCGGTCAGTCTAAGGTAATTAGCCTTTCTTACATTGCCGGCTTGAACCGCTCCTCCAACTTTGCCGCACCGGTTATCATTGATAACCCCCTTGGCCTGTTTTCGGATGAACATCGTGCTGCAATCACTCGCTTTTTGCCGCATATGGGCAAGCAGGTAATTTTTATGGTCTCCACCGGTGATCTGACTGAGAAGTATCAAAATGAGCTGAAGCCGTATGTTAAGACCGTTTATAAGTTGGAAAACCACAGTGATCAGACCTGGCCCAAGACGGTGATTGCAAGCAAGGAGGTATATTGAAAATGGCAGAACAAGAATTCTTTTCAATAAATCCTTCTACCCATATTCGAACCACATCTGAGAATCGACCTTTTTATGATCTCCTAGTAGATGAAAAACATATTTTTTCAACAAAATATCAGCTATACACATTTGCGATCATGGTTGCACTGAGAGCTGGTGTCGCGCCAGATTCTGCGACGAAAAGTTTGGACATTTGCTTGGTGGGAAATGTGGACAAAGATAATTTTGCAGTAGCCAAAGGATTGGTTGCTCACCTTTGCCCGGAAATCAATAATGGCAGTGACCTTTTAAAACGCATGAATGAGTACGCCGACGCTGGCATTGCAATTTTGCGTACTGACTATGAAAATAGTGATGAGGACTTTGATCCAAGCGCATATCTCGAATAAAGAAAGGCTACGGCAGATGTATTTGCCGTAGCCTTTCTTCTTTTCATAAGCAGGGAATCAGATCTATCTTAGCGATCAAGGACTTTGCGAATTCATAGAAATCCTCTTCGAAGTTCTCTTCAAAGTACCGATCTAGACATTCTTTGGCTTCCTCTGGTGAGCTAATTTGTTCTAATCTTGGGAACTCAGTAAACAACTTGGATTCTTTTAATATAGATAAATAATATAAAGAATAGTCACAATGGATTTTATCTTTATATTCATCCAGTCTTTTTACCTTTGTTGTAAACGAAAACTGCCCAAAATCCTTATTATTATTGAGATCCTTTGGAATAAAAATATAATCAAAAAGAAAATCACGATATCTTCCACATTTGCTTGGAAAAGTATATTGGAAGTCAATTTGATCTGTCTGTATATGTATCGTTTTCCCTTTAGGAATAATGAAATGTTCAAGTGTGTATGTGTCTTTATTGGTAATATAACTTAAAAGTTCATCCCCATTATTTATACTGACATATTTTTCTCCATCCGCATTAGTTTTAAAGACGAAGTAATTATGGAGCATCGCTAAAGCTTTGCAATGGACAGACTGAAACATATTGCTCGTCTCCTCTTCGTCTTCTGTAAAGCGATAGACCGCCCTCATTCGCCCTTTTGTCAACTCAATACCGCTTACAAATGTTTTTATCCACTCGTTAAGTTTACCAATCCAATCTTTTGCTTGTACAATTTTATAAAATATTTCGCCATCTTTTTTTCTAGCGAAGAGAATAAATAGAGATGCTGCTGCGAAAATAGTATAAGCCGAATCATAGTCTCGCTTTTGATGTTCTGCACCATCGAAAAATTCCAAAATATATTTAAGTACTAAAATTTTAGGGACAATCTCCTTGTCGAAAAGGATTCTTTGAAAAAAGTCATATACAAGCGTGACTTGATTGCTATCTATTTTTTGCTGACACCTAAATAAGTTTTTAAAGTCATCGCTCGGTCCGGAAGTAGATACAATATCATTCATGACCTCAATTGCTCTTTTCAACCGACGAAGTGATTGCTTTACGTAGCTGATATCGCCTAAGACTTCTACCAGATGGGTTCCTTTAAAAAATTTCTTCCCTTCGTATTGAAGATAGGTACTAATCGAGAAATCCTCTCCGAATTTCAGTCTTTGCTGTTCCAGTTCCGGTTTACTTTTAAATAGATCACAATAGAAAAAATGCTCGTATACTTTCATCAATGGGTAACGCTCTTTGCCTTTTTTATCTGTCTCCCCCTTTACCTTTGCTTGGTTAAAGATCAACATTGAGGTTTTGTTTTCTCTCCAGAGTTGAAACATCTCATTCGATAGACTAAGAGAAAAAATTTGGGCCTTAAAAATGTCCTCTGTATCCAGTCGAACTCCTTTGAGGTTGACATCCAAAAAATATCGAATACTTGAATTGCTTTCATCTTCATGACTGGCAATAATATTTACCCGAGATTTCTCAATATTTTCTAAAATTGTTCTTGCAGTATGTGATGTAGTAAACAATTCTTCCTTTTCTAACCATTTCCATAAATCAATGAATGACTGCCGCTGACCATAGTAATCTGTTTCGATAATTGCTGGATTTTCCAGAAGTGAGTTATCAAAACCATTGTTCATCAATTCAGATAATCCAATAAAACTTCGATTTTCAATGGAACACGGAGTAAATGGCTCCAACGTGTCTTGGTATCTACTTTTTATGTATGCAATAATTAAGAGTAATATTGTTGTTCTCTGCTGTCCATCAATTATCTGGCAGTTTCCATTTCGATCAATTGTCAAAATAATATTCCCTAGAAATCGTGAACTTGACGACAAGTCAGATAGCAAAATGCTTAAATTGTTTTCTTCCCACCGAATTTCCCGCTGAAAATCCGGGATAATATACCTTCTATTCTGTGGAAGCGTTATTGTGTTTTCAGGGCCCATATCAGGAGAAATTTTTAACTCAATCTTTTCTGGCGAAAGATACCTTTTAATAGAGGTGACTGTTCCCATGATTTCTGCCATTTCTATATCCTTCTTTTCCTTTATTTTAAAGCGCATAAATAGGGTAATTAAAATGGGCTAAACTCATAATATCACATAAGGTCGAAAATATCATTATTTTGTCGATTTTTGTTTATAGTATGAGTTTGTTTTCCAACGCCCATACAATCCCTCAGCCCGATCCTGTATTCACTCGGTAAACCTCTTCAGGCTGCTTGCCGGCCCTGAGAATCTTTGAGAACCTTTTTGTTTTGCCAGCGGTATTTCACAGAAGTATCAGAACTATAAAACAAGCGAAATTCAGTAGACGTCACAAAATCTATAGCCCCTATGTAAAGAATACGGTCGGAGGGCACTTCAGCGTGAAGTGCCCTCCGACTTATTTTATTTCTTCCAGTATTTTTTCGCGAACCCTGTGGCCCATTCTAATCACAGCATTGCAGATCATCCACTGAACAGATCCGCAATTTGAATTTGTCACTTCTCAGGTTCAACTCCATAAGTGTTTGCGGACAGTATGTCTCATCGTCAAATCTGATATTTCCAGACACCATCTGATGCCAGGCAGGCATCCATGTTACCGAAACAGTTGCTAAACATCTCCAGTTAAATGGAATACTGGCCCTAACCAACACGAGTTTTCTCACAGCAAATGGGAAAAAATGCTTGTCCAGCATTATGAATATAGATATACTGAATACATACGTGCTGAAAATCTGCAGGGATATATAGGTACCTGCTTGATGATGAAACAGGTGAAACTGATGGTTGAAGTAGTTGCAGCTCTGATCTGGGATCAGGACAAGTTTATGATTTGCCAGCGCCCGTCCAATAAGGCAAGAGGACTGCTGTGGGAGTTTGTGGGCGGCAAGGTAGAGCCTGGCGAAACAAAAGAACAGGCGCTCATCCGCGAGTGCCAGGAGGAACTTGCTATCACACTGGATGTTGGTGAGGTATTCATGGATGTGGTCCACGAATATCCAGATCTGACTGTTCACCTGACCTTGTTTAATGCGTCTATTCGCGAGGGAACTCCCCAAAAGTTGGAGCATAATGATATACGCTGGATCAACGTAGATGAAATCAATGGATATGACTTCTGCCCAGCGGATGAAGAAATCCTGAGAAAACTAAAAGCTATCAAGTGACCTGGAATCTCGGATAAAACGCATCCAGATAACCTGAGACATTTCATCTCCAGAGAAAGGAAAAATATAGGATGAACGTCATCTGCTTCGGCGACTCCAACACCTACGGCTACGATCCGCGGGGCTATTTTGGCGGGCGGTACGACGCGGACTGCCAGTGGGTAGACATTCTAGCCGAGCAAACCGGCTGGACAATTTCCAACATGGGGCAGAATGGCCGGGAGATTCCTTCCTCTGCCCCTTCCCTCCCTGCTGACACAGATCTGCTGATCGTGATGCTGGGAACCAACGACCTGCTCC
>ENA-OOWK01000849-OOWK01000849.1-human-gut-metagenome-genome-assembly--contig:-NODE-849-length-18473-cov-9.297426_pt1 | contig 18473 bp, 25 predicted proteins | sample MGYA00241405_ERZ501317 | MGnify/ENA primary metagenome ERZ501317 (study PRJEB25962, sample SAMEA1972440) | human gut metagenome | biome: human gut; feature: human-associated habitat; material: faeces... | reverse complement strand
GAAAAGCAGGAAACCGTTTCGGATTTCCTGCTTGGTGGTGCCGCCGGTAGGCGGCTGATGTTTAGTTAATCAAAATAGAATAATTCTTCAAACTTTTTGTCAAGAGCAATGCATAAAATGAGAGCAAGTTTGGCGGTAGGGTTAAATTGACCCGTTTCAATCGAACTAATGGTGTTGCGGGAAACACCTACCATTTCGGCAAGTTGAGTTTGGGAAAGTTTGCGTTCTGCTCTCGCTTCTTTCAAGTGGTTTTTTAATACCAGTTTATCATCCATAATCTTTTTGCGTCCTTAAAAAATTCCAAGGGTGAATTTCAAGAGCAAAATCAGATAAAAAACCGTTGCAATAAAAAACATCACCGTGAAGAAAATTACGGTTTTTGTTCGATTCTGCGTGAATTGATATGCAAAGTTAGAAAAGCAGGTAGCCGTGACCAATAACCCCATAGCGTACTGGGCGGTTCCTTCTAATTTCAAACACCTCGAAAGCACGATCCATAAGAATACCAACACGCTGATGGAAAAATTGGCTCCCTTTAGGCCGATATACTTTGTACGCTCATCTGAAATATCATTTTCCTGACGGCTCTTCTTCAAGATTTCTTCTTTGTCCATAAAACACACCTCCATTTGTTTGCCAAGTTTACTTGGTATCTCCATAATAGCATTACCAAGTTTACTTGTCAATAGATTATGCAAAGTTTTCTGTGCAAACATTGCGGGCGGCAAGTCCACAAAGGGGTAGCTGGCGCAGTCAGCGCAGGGGAAGCGTAGCGTCCCCTGTGATGATTGGAAGCAACCGCAAGTGTGCTGGCAATCATCCGCTTTCCGCAGGAAGCCCCCGGCAGGACGCAACGCACCGGCTCGACCGGTGTATAGTTGCGCCCTTACTCCGTAAGGGGTTTCCCGCCTACCCTCCGTTTCACACTTTCCGAAACAACTTCTTTCATACCAGTTTGGGAAAATGCCTGTTTCAGAATCTCCATCACATCATCGTCCGTCAGCACTTCCGGCCTTGTCAGGAAACTTTCCAGCATAGCCCCTCTGGTACAGAGCCGGTGAGTCCGTTCCTTCCGGGTAAGCTGCTTCATCTGGCGTTCCAGAATCTTTTCTTCATGCTGCGCCCGCCGCAGTCTGGCTTCGCCTTGGGCAAGCTCCCGGTTGAGCTTTTCCAGCTTTTCATTCATCACGGTCATCCTCCTTTTTTGGGAGCAGCGTGTAAATGCGGTTCGGTTCTCCCACGCCCTGACGCACCCGCAGGATCAGTCCGGCGTCCTCCAATTCTTTCAGGGAACGCTTGACGGTCACGGAGCTGCGGGACAAGGCCGCTGCCAGCTCCACAATGGGGAAACAGACAAACAGTATCCCGTTGGTATCCTCCGCACCTCCCACAAGGGTGGCGTCCAGCAGACGGGCATACATGACTTTTGCGGTGCTGCTGATTGGCAACCGCAGCATGGCGGCGGGAAGTGGCATACAGGGCGGCAGAACGGTGTCTGCGGTCATAAATTCAAATTCCATTTAGTCGGTTTTCTCCTTTCGCTTGGCTCGTTTGGACAGGTAATGGGGGCAGTCGATCACAACAGCCCGGAAGCTCTGTTTGCACTCATGCTGACACTTCCGACACAGGTCGTTGTAGGCCACACGCCCCCGGTCATTGAGGAAGAAGGAAAGTTCCACCTTCCGTTTCTTGCTCATTCTCGGCATGGTGCCTCCTATCATAGAAAATCCGCCCATTTCAGCCGTAACGGTAGAGATGGGCGGATAGCGGTTTTTGGTGTCATGTTTCGGGGCGATTTTCAAGGAAAATACGGCCATAGAGCCGCCCTAAAAAGCCCCATAGTTCACGGACAGGGCAGACTACGCCCCGCCGATTTGTCATGTTTGGGTAGCGTTTTGGTGTCAGTTCTGCCGGGTTTCCCTGATGTCGTTCCTGCCCCTGAATCTCACAGCAGCGTTTTGTTCCCGTTGGTACGCTCGCTGCGGTCAAGGTTCCTCCAACTCCTTGCCGCAGGTCGTTGCGCTACATCGCCGGGGAGCATATCCCATCAGGCCGGTCATTCGATTGGAATAATCCATCGATGAACTGACTTAATCATAGCTCATTTTTGAACCCTTTCCCGTATGTCCAGAAAGTAGGAATACCGCCCCAAAATCGAAAATTTCCACGATTTCGGAACGGTATGGTATAATGACTATATACGCTCGAAAACCACATGGGAAGGGAGTGGCAAACCGATGAAAGACCATGTTTCCTTACAGGAACGCTTGAAGGATTTACGGGTGGAAAAGGGCTTGAAGCTGGAAGAACTGGCGGAAAAGACCGGCATTTCAAAATCTGCCTTAGCCAGTTATGAAAATGAAGAAAACCGAAATAAGGAAATCAATCACGGCAATCTTATCACACTGGCAGACTTTTATGAGGTATCCCTTGACTATCTGTTCTGCCGGACAGAAAATCGGGAGCAGATCAACACACCGCTGTCTGAGCTGCATTTGACCGATGAAGCCGTGGCGCTTCTGAAAAGTGGACGGATCAATACCCGGCTGCTCTGCGAGATGATGTCCCACGAAAAATTTGCGGAGCTGATGGCTGACGCAGAAATCTATGTGGACGGAATGGCTACCATGCGGTTCCATGACATCAACAGTGCGTTGGCCGCTGTCCGGGCAATGATACTGGAAGAACATCCCGAAGCTGCCGCAGACCGTTCCCTGAAAATTCTGGAATCCGGTCAGATAGGGGAAGAAGATTTTTTCTGTCATGTGACACACAAAACATGGGATGCTATCCTTCACGATATACGCAAAGCCCATGAGAATGACATGGAGAGTGCGCTGGATACCACGCCCGCCGATGAACTGATAAAGGAAGTCCGAAAGGCCATGCAGTCCACCGGCGATAGGGTGCAGGAATTTTTGGAAATCTTCTGCAAGGCGTTCCAGCTAAAATACAAGCGGCTCACAGACGAAGAAAGAACAACCCTGAAACGGTTGTTCAAAAGATCGCCGCTGATTAAAAATTCCGGGATTAACTTCCGGCGCAGGCCGTGGAAATGAAAACTGCCGTTGTGGGAACAGGCGTTCCTGCAACGGCAGCTTAACAAGATAAGATTATTTATTAACCTCCAAAAATCATAAATCTAAAAAAATCAATTAAAAAGTGAACAATTATCGCAAGAGTGAGGGACGATTTGCGCTGAATATATGCTAAAGTGATTCCGAAAACACTCATTAAACCAAAATCAATTAGAGTAATTGTCGTGCCCGCTGGAAAATGCATTAAAACATGAGGAACAATTAAAATCAAGTAACAAATGAGGTTTTGCAGTTTTGAAAAATCTCTATCGTTTCCGATATTAACACATACAGCAAACAACAAATATCGGAACAACAATTCTTCTGGTATACTGGCGATTAAACTTACTGTTATTGCATTTAGGCTTAAAGAAAAATTTATGGGAGTACTCTGTACCATCCATATTGAATTTAGTAAAACAAGAAAAAATGTCGGCAACAATCCATAAACTAAAATTTCTTTCTTTTCTTTTGGAAATACCAATATTTTATTGTTAGAGTTGTCAAATACTCGATGTGCTGCAACATATCCTAAAACAATGCAGATTCCATAAATGGGATGTAATGAGAGTATCGCCAAAACAACACCAATCAATAAATTTTTTATATCTTCCTTCTTATCAGTAGCCTTACATTTATAGATTAAAATTAGAGATGCGATTGCAAAAAACACGGGGAAAAAGTTTCCGTTTTTTGTGAAAAGATATAGAATCAGCAGCCCTAAAAGTAAAAAAATAAGTTTTCTTGTAATGGTCTTATTTTGAGACATTATATTTACTCCTTTTGCTTTTCATTGCCCAAAAAATTTTATTCTTTATAAATTAAGCATTAGTTTCGTCCTGCTCTAAAGCAATCACATCTGAAATATCACAATTCAGCGCCTCGCAGATGCGCAACAGTGTTTTCATGCTGATATACTCACCCTTGCCCATGTTAGCAATCATGTTGGTGGTAAGACCGGCAGAAAGCCGCAAATCCTCTTTCCTCATGCCACACTCTTTCAAGGTGTTCCATAATGGTTGATAGCTAATATGCATAGGCGTCTCGTCCCTCTTTCCATCGTCAAGTGATCTGCATCCATTATAGCAAAAATCTTGCGTTTCCACAATATTTCTTAACCGCACCGCCGATTCCGTCTGGATTGTGCTTTTCCTTCCTTCGCTTTTGTTACATCTAATTAGCCATAAGCTGCTTCATACCCTGAGACTTGGCACCAGGGTTGTCGTTGCCGTAGCCTTCCAGCAGGTTGATAGCTCCCCAGATGCCGAGACCGGCACCCAGTGCGATGACGAGGGTCTGAAGAACGGTTACTGCGCTATTGAAAAATGCCATAATATTTTCCTCCTAAAATTTGAAATTGTTTTGAGAATAGAAAAAGCCCTCCGTACTACCGGTATCAAAACCGGACGGAAGGCTTAGTTTGCGAGAATCTTTTCAAGGAACTCCTCGACGGTTATCACGCCAAGTTTCTGTTCCATTCTGCTTCTTGCATATTCGGTTTCGCAATCATATATATCACCACCACCTTTCATAAGAAACAGCCAATACATTGACTGCAACAAATCTTCACGAGAAGCACAGATCGTCGGTGAAAAAACGGCAGGTGAAACCTTCAGAACCTCTGCGAATTTCGCTGTGGTTTCTGCATTAGGGGTTCGAGCGTTTTTCTCATACTGAGCAATACGGACATCCGCTGTTTTCTCGGAATACCCCATCAGGAGTCCAAGCTCTTTCTGGGTAAGGCGGCGAAATCGTCTAACGAACTTCAAACGCTGCCCAATAGAGGTATCCGTGATCCACCAAGTCATTTTTTACACCTCGCTTTCTGCAAATTCTCGATATACAACCTCATTTTTTGCTCTGCGTTTGCCTACGGCTTCACTGGGAGCAAGGTCAGGGTAAGTTGCCTGCACTTTCTGTCTGCTTCTGCGGACAGTTTCAAACCCCGGAAAACTGCGTCTATCCAGTTCCTTCAAAAACACAGGAACCGTCATGGCATGAATGTCGATGCCACGCAGACCGGAATAGTGTTCCAGTACCATCAGGTACAAATGATTGTCGGTATTTCTTGCCTTGTGGTCGTGTTCCAAGATGTTCTTAACCAGGGCAGATACCGTTTTCAGATTTTCCAAACAGAAACCTCCTTAATCCGCATCGACTACCACAAACTCATCACCTGCCTTGAGCTTCAACCTTCGACTCAGAAACTGTTCAATGTTGAACTCATTTCTCTTATCAAAGTCTGATGTGTACTTATAATTGGGGTGCTGCGTCAGATCGTACTTGTCAGAAAGAAACGGTCTGACACCACGCAACTGCAAAATACACTTGCTTCCATCCAGAATCGCAAGCTCATCTACGCTCGCAAGGTCTTTGCCACAATGTCAAGTGATGAATTCAAAAATGGGCAAAAAAATAACCCTTCTCGGTTAAGAGAAGGGTTGGAACGAAATCGTTCAGTTTGTTGTTTAGCTTAAATGAGGGAGCTTACTTGTTTTTGGCACCCGGCTCAAATTCGTCCTTACACCACTTTACGAAGTTTCCGGAATGAAGCAAATATGTGCGTGTGGTATTAGGCTGTAAATATCCACTATTTTGGGCTGTCAGCACCTCTTGCTCGTATTCCTGAAACAGCCTTTCAAGTTCTTTAATAGTAGAAATATCTGTTTTCATAAAAATCCCTTTCTTCACATAAATATTTCGCCAACAAAGTTATAAACGATCCTGACCTCCTGAACTTTCTGACCATCAACCTTCTTGACCTCGCCCACCAGAATACGGCTGATCAGGCGGTTCAGAACCGTTTCATCCAGTTCTTGGATAGTGGCATACTGCCGAATCTCCCGGATAAAGGTACGGACTTCACTTTCCTGAGCGTCAGACTGCTGAAGCATTCGCATCAGTTCCTGCAAACAACGCTGATTTTCTTCCTGTTCCTGCTCCATGGCGGCGGTCAACTTCACAAACCGCTGCTCAGAGATCACGCCTTTGGCCTTATCGGTATAAAGGCTCAGAAACATATCGTCAATTTGCCGGTTTCTGGCTTCCAGGCGCTCACGCTCTTTCTGCATCTCGGAAGCATCCGCCATATATCGACGCTCCATCCGGCTGCTCAACCGCTGATAAAAGGCATCTGCATCTTTGAGCGCCATCGCTGCCAGTTCCTGAATATCCTTCAGAACGAGATTATACAAATCCCTGGCTTCGATTTTATGGCTGGTGCAGGCGTTTTTGCCCAGCCGGTTGTAGGTCTGACAAATATAATATGCCTTATCAATCGGTTCCCGCATCTCGCCGGTAAAGCGGTTTTTGCCAGTTCTGCCGACCTTTTCATACCGCACCTGCATGGATTTCCCACAGGTGGCGCAGTAGATAATGCCGTGGAACAAGTTGTAGAAGGGGCAAGCATTTCCTTTCATAATAGGTGGCCTGCGATCTACGATTGCCTGTACCTGCTCCCATTCCTCCGGTGTCACAATCGCTTCATGACAACCCTCAATGATTTCCCAGTCCTCACGGGGAATAATGTCATAGGTGTTGGAGCGAATCCCTTTCTGGTGTGTCCGGCAAACCAGATGAGCGCCCTTATAAAAGGGGTTACGCAGGATATGGCTAATTCTTGCGCCGCCCCACGCATAGTAGTTGACATCGCAGGCGGTATTTCCTTTTACTCTGGTGATGGGGACCTTGTCCTCCATCAGCTGCTTGGCAATCCGCATACAGCCCCAGCCATCCAGTGCCAGGTCATAGATTTTGCGAATCACTGGAGCAGTTTCCGGGTCAAGGATCAAATGCCCCCGATCCTCCGGGTCACGCATCAGCCCCAGGGGAGGCTGTCCGCCACAGAACTTTCCCTGCCGGGAACGGGTCATACGCCCCGCCAGCACTTTCTTGGAAATATCCCGGCTATACATATCGTTCAGAATATTCTTGAACGGCGTGATATCCATTTCCTGACGGGTCAAACTGTCCACGCCATCGGTAATGGCAATATAGCGGACATTGTGTTTAGGGAAGAAGATTTCAATATAACTGCCGGCTTCGATATAATTTCTTCCCAGTCTGGACAGGTCTTTGGTAATGACACAACCGATTTTACCGGCCTCAATATCGGCAATCATCCGCTGAAAAGCCGGACGATTGAAATTACGGCCTGTGTAACCATCGTCCACATAATACTCATACTGGAACATCCCGTTTTTTTCGGCAAAGTCCCGAAGCATGATTTTTTGGTTGCTGATACTCATGCTCTCGTTATCGCCGCCATCATCCAGAGAAATACGGCAATAGAGGGCTGTGATTTTCTGATTGACTTGTTTTTTCCTGCTCATAGCAATCTCCTTCTATGAACAGGGACACGATATACATATTATACCATGCCCCTGTTTTTTCTTCAACAAATACCCTCAGCTTGCCTTGCGTTCCAGCCATTCTTCAAAGTGTTCGCAGGTTTGCCGTTCAATGAGCTGTTCAAAGGCTTCCTGCATGGTTTTCTCACCGGAAAACTCCCGCACCACGATAAACTTTACTTTTTTGCTCTGCCTGCTTTCTTGCTTTTGGGTTTTCTCCATAGGCTACCTCCATAGATCAGAAAAGCCAGACAAAGGGCATCCGGCAACCAAGTCCGGCAACGGACTCCGAAAAACCTGTAACCTATCGTCTGGCCATCGTTTCTTACTTTTCAAATTTTCTTGTGAAATCTCGTTGCTTTCGTTGTCAGAGAACCGATACTCCTCAAAAATCCTTGCTTTATGAGCATTTATCGTGTCCATACCCCCATTTTTGTGACAACAAAGTTAGCAACCAGCCGACAACCAACTGGACAACAAGCCCTGTAAATCAGGCAATCCACTCCTTTGGCAGCTCCAGCTGACGGACTTCTTCCTCGCTCAGCTCCACAAATCCATCTTCGTTGTCGGGCACTTCGTTGCCGGAAATCTCTCGTTCCCAGCCACGCTGCCGCCCATATCCAGCAAACATCCTGGGATTGGAAAAAGGCTTCCAGCCCGTCACCACTGTGTTCATGATCTCGTTAATGTTGTGCAGCTGCCAGCGCTTAGGCTCTTCAAAGGCGTGTCCCAACGCTTCCTTGAACAGCTGTTTGGAGCAGACCACATTGCCGGTGTAGTGTTCCAGGAAGCCCTGAATCTGCCCGGCTTCGGTATCCTCCGGCATGAAGTCTTTCTGAACCTCCACCAGCTGTCTCTGAATCTCCTTTGAAAACTTCATGGAATACTCTCCGCTGCGGTAAATGGTCATAGCCTCCGCCCACACCTGCAACAGATATTTTCTGGAAGCGGCTTCGTCCTCCAAAATATGAACCTCCGCTTTCTCCGGGTAAATCATCACTGGCAGGAACCGACGATTTCCAGCCCGGTCAAGGGGGAGAAAGTCCAGCGTGTTGGAGGAACCGCCGAATACGCACTGCCGCAGACGGTCTTTGGGCTGGGTCTCATAGGGGGTGCGGTAGGTTTCCTTTTGGCGGCTGATAAAGGAGCGGATCTCCTCGATGCTCTTGGCGTTACTGGTGGCCAGCATCTCCGACATCTCGATGATCCAGTGGCCTTGCAGCTTGGCAAACACCTTGTCGTCATCCAGCTTTTTCAGGTCATCAGAAAACCACTCATCCTGTATAGCCAGGAAGCGAAAGAAGGTGGACTTTCCGGCTCCCTGGCCGCCCACCAGACAGAGCAGCTCCTCATACTTGGAGCCTGGATGGAATACCCGGCGGATGGCTCCCAGCAGGAAGTGCTTGAGCATTTCTTTCACATAGTCGCTCTCATCTGCCCCTAAAAAGTGATGCAGACAGGAGCGTATCCGGGACTTGCCGTCCCACTCCAAACTGTTCAGCACATCCTGAATGGGGTGATAGCAGTTTTCGTTTGCTACGATGGAGAGCGCCGCCATCAGCTTCTTTTCACTGGTCAGGCCATAGTTCTGCTCAAAGTAAAGGAGCAGATATTTGACATCGGTATCGGTCAAGGCGCTGGTGCTTCTGCGCCAGCCCAAATCCCGCACAATATCCACACGGTCGGTCAGCAGATTTAGCCGGATTGCGCCCCGCAAAAGCGGATCTTGGCAAAACACCGTGCGGCAATTTCCAATGGTATTGGCCGGTTGTCCTTTTTCCGTCGTGGAAAGGCTTTCCCGCACTTCATCAACGGTCAATTTCTCATTTTCGGCCGGCTGGGTTGCAGGCACTAAACTCTGCGATTCGCTGTTCAATGTTTCTCACCTCCTCAAGGGAAAAGCATCTGATTTGTTCGCAAAATCAGATGCCTTACCGCTCCATATTCTGTTTTCGCTGTTGCTTTTTCCGGTTTTCCTCCCGCCGGGAGCTGTCCTGTTTTGCCTTGTGCAGAAAATCCAAGATGGATTCTTTTGCTTTTTCCTGAATCTGCTGTTTACCAGCCTGCTTGACCTCCGGCTGCATCAGCTTCTTCTGGATTTTTGTCAGGGCTGACTGCATGGCGCTTTTAATTTTTGAGATGACCCCATCCAACCGGGCGGCGGCATACTCGCGCTCTTTTTGCGGAGCTTTCCGTTCCGGCGAGAGAACCCAGTTTCTCGTTTCTTCCACCAACCGGAGATCCTCTTTGTGGGTTTCCTGCCGGACAGTATCGGTGACAACCTCCACCGCCTTGTCATAGGCAATATCCGAAACCTCCTCCACCAGTGTTTCCACATCTTCAATTTTTAGGGTCAGCTCCTCCAGCTTCTGTTCCTGAGCGGCCAGCTGCTCCTTTTGCTTCATCAGGATATAGTCCTGTTTCTCCAGATACGCCCGCCCACCATAGGACGGCTCCTGCTCCAAATGCACCCCATGTTTGCGGCTGATGTCAAAGAGCATCGTCCGGCATACTGCATCAAAAGTCTGTTTTCGGTTGTTGTGTTTGCCCTTGGGCTTACTCGGATCAGGCAATTCAAAGCCCAGTTCTTCCAGTGCCTTTTCCTGCTGGGGGCACAGCTCCCCATACCGGTTTTTGCAGTCAAACACATGACGCTCGTGGATGTGGGGCGTACCCTCATCCAGATGCAGCGCCCAGTCCAGAATGTGGATATGAGAACCAAAGCGCCGTTCAAACTCCTCGTAAAATTCGCTGACAATGAGTGCCAGCGTACCCGGTGGAACGGATTCTTCCATGGTGCCAATCTGGTAGATACTTTCCTCTGGGCAGGTCTTGTTGTTTTTTAAAAGATCCTCTACCGTACGGTTGCGCTCGGTGTGCCGGGTTTTCTCGTTCCGGGCATTCTGGGCATCCACATGGTCGGAATAATGCTCGTAGTAATACATCCGCTCGATTTCTTCAAAGCTGAAATCCGGCTGTTCCAGGCTCTCCCGAAGTTCCGGGGTAGTGAAGCCACGGTAGCAGTCCCAGTACACATTTTTCTTGGCTCGCTGGGTATCAATGTGTTCGCTGTTCTCCACATCAAACCGGCGGTCATTGTGCCGGGGATTATAGGTGCCATGCTTGCCGGAGCGTCCGTTGTGCCGTGTCAGTTTCAATTTCCATCCCTCCAATCTCTGCTGATTTTTCCGAATGGGGAGCAGCGGCGAAGCCGCCAAACCTGCGGATTTCTGCGTCAGGTAATACCCAGTACGAATTGACGCAAGGCATCAACTCTCCCTGGGCAAGGCGTTTCACTCTTGACCCCAACAGGGCGCTGCGCCCCTGTACCCAGCACAAAGGGCTTGCCGCCCTCTGTACTCCTGCCCGGAGAAGCTGACTTCCAACACTTGTACGGTTTCTGTCAGCTCCTCCGGCTCTGAATGCTCCTTTTGTCGCATTTCCCGGCAGGGGGATGCAGGGGTATCCCGTTACCAATTCACCGCAAAATACCGGGTGCAGACCTACCATTTTCCTGTAAATTGACCCGGTTTCAGGCGCTCTTCTTGTCCGTCCGCAAGACCTGAAATCCGTGCTGTTTGGCGTACTCTCTGGCAGCAGCCAGCCGCTCCTCACTGTACGGTGGAACCAGACGGATGGACAGGCGGGACTTGTCCATCACATAGGTCACGCTGCCCTCAGTGGTGCTGCGCTCCAACCGGCACAGCTGGGGATACTTGCGGCTAAACTCGGCCAGCCTGCGCTTTAGATCGGCGTTGAAGGTGTAGATACTGGCGGTGTCCTCCGCCTCGTTCCAGTTGATGATGGTTTCTTTCTCATACTTAGACAGCTTCGTCATATAAATCCTCCTCATAGTCGGTGTTTTCCTTTACCAAGCGCAGGCGGCGCTTGGCACGGTAATACTCGTCCATCTCCGCACGGAGCTGATGATAAAAGCCGGTGTACCAGCGTTCTTCCATCTCCGTTTCCATCTTCCGGGCCAGCTCCAGCATTCGGTGTTTAGCCTGCGGATCAACAGTCAGGGCGGTCAGCCATTTCAGCCGTGTCACCGTGTTGTGTTGATTGGGACAGGCAAAGGCATACAACACTTTCTTTTCCTTCATACTTAACTTCATAAAATCAACCTCCTAAAAGTTTATTTTTCATGTGTTAATCGCCGGTTTGCCTGCAATCGCTCCTGCCCGGATTTTCCCCAGCGTATTGTCCTTCTTGGTGCGCTCCTGTCATGGCGTCACTTCCCCAAAGGTCATACCCCTTGCAGCCGGTCATTCAATTTTCAAGGTTCTGTGTCTCCTGACAAAACTCATTTTACCGAAAAAACAGGCCTCCTCCCGTATGTCCAAAACGATGGAAAACGGCTTAAAATCAGCATATTTCCACGCTTATGGAATCATGGTATAATGGTTAAAAACGGCAGGATTTTCCTGGTGAGGGAGGGGATTTTAGATGCACACGAAGCTGTCTATCCCGGAACGGTTAAAAGACTTGCGGGTAGTGGATAAGCACCTGACGCTGGAGCAACTGGCCGAGCAGACCGGGCTTTCCAAATCTGCGCTCAGCAAATATGAAAGCGACGATTACAAGGACATCAGCCCCTTTGCCATCGCTACGCTGGCGGAATTTTACGGGGTGTCCACCGATTACCTGATGGGATTGTCAGAAAATAAAAATCACCCAAACACAGAGCTTCAGGCCCTGCATTTGAGTGATGATATGGTTACATTATTGAGCAGCGGAAAAATCAACAACCGGCTGCTGTGTGAGATTGCCACACACGGAAACTTCCAGCGGCTGATGACGGATATTGAGATTTTCGTTGACCGGATCGCCGATATGCGGATCGCTCAGATGAATCTGGTGCTGGAGGCTACCCGGCAGGAAGTGATCCGCAGCCACGGGCCGGGGGAAAACGACCTTTATGTCCGCACACTGGAGCTGGGACAGGTACAGGAAAGTGATTTTTTCAGCCACACGATCCACGATGATCTTGACAGTATCGTTCAGGATATTCGTCAGACCCATGTTACCGACCGCACTACCGCCGATCCGCAGCCGACTTTTACAGAGGTCAAGGAAAAGTTTGCCCGTGCCATGCAGCTGGGCAGTAATGAGGAACGGGTGATTCATGAGTTCTGTGACCAGATGCAGATTCCCTTTGACAAGATTGCGTCCGAGGACTTCTCGGCGTTTATGCGAATACTGAGCCTGTCCAAGCTGCTGAAAAATCCCAACAACATGAGGGGGAAGGCCCGGCCACAGGCATACCATGGGACAAAGAAGAAAAAGCGCAAGTAAAAAGGAAGCGCTCAAAATAAAATGAGCGCTTCCTTTTGATTAAATGGAAATTTTCTTGGATATTAGTGCATCCAATTTTTCAATGATTTCCTTCTGACTATTTTGTACTGATATAAACTTCTGGGCAATCTCCTTTTGAAGTGAAAGGCTAATATTTCCTTCACCGTCGACAGGAATTGGTACCATAATGTCGTTTAACATCGAAGGATATAGTTTCGTAAATTCATCTTCTCCGTTATCGCCTTTTCGACCTTTAGCCAGCTCCCGGAATATGGGTTCCAATGTAAATTTCATATAATCGAAGTCCAAATCTTGACGCCCGTTTTTAGGAACCAAGATTCCACGATCTCCGTTAATAGAAAATTTACCATCCAGAATAAGAATCGTACCTGCAAATCCATTTGTCGACCATGTCATATAACGACCATCATAATCGTAGGTATCTAAATGGGTCAGTGTCCCTTGACTTGATGCCGAGTAGACAGGGTAGGGGCCTGAGTGTAGGTTCCCGTACTTTTTGGTGTACTTTGACTTTCCTTTAATAGTGTCAAATAGCTCACTCAAAGGCAAATATTCAATCGCATATTCGTCACAATTCGGCACAATAGAAACCTGTGAGAGATTTGCAATTTGTTCAACAACAGTTTCTTTGGTTTGTTCCAAAGTTACATAACCTGCGGCGATTTCTTTTTGCTTTTCAAGCCAAGGCTCTCCGTTATGGTCTACCGGAACAGCAAATTTTACAGATTGAATCATAAATGGTGGTAGCGATGTGTACTCATTCTCTCCATTATCGCCTTGCCGCCCTTTTTTAAGCTCTCTAAAAATAGGTTCCAAGGTATATTTTGCGTACTCCAGGTCTATATTTGTGTCTTTCAGCAGGAGTATTCCACGGTGGTTGGTTGCGGAAAAAGGTGATCTGTGAATCATCATGTAGCCCGCTAAACCATCTATTGCCCATGTCAATGCCGGAACATTATAATCATAGGAATCGATCTGCGCAAATGGTCCAAATGTGTTGCCAGAATATAATGGATACTCACCAGTGTGTTCATGTACATAGCTTCGAGTATATTTTCCGTCGCCACGAACAATATCAAACACCTGGGTAATGGGAATTTCTAAAAACTGAAGGCCCTCATCGTTTTTTTTTTCAACTTCAGCCAATGGTTCATCAAGTTCAGACAATGTGTTAATCGTATCAGCAAGTAAAACTCTAAAGTCGTTTACTCCGATTGTCTTGGATTCTTCCTCGATACCAAGAGCCTGCCGTTCTTCGTGATTCCACCATCGTTCCACGCACCAATGAGTTCCGTTGTAAAAGTCATCAATGCTCAAAATTTTGCATCTCTTATCACCAATCATGTTCAATGTGTTGGCAAAGCTCGTTTTCGCACCCTTGAACATATTAAAAAGATCAGATGCAACCTGCAAATCATTTTGATCGATGTCAAAACGGTACACATCACGAGTTTCTCCGATTTCCGAACACAAATAGGTAAATACTGGGGAGGTTTGGCGCTGAAGCGTAGGCACACCATCCACCATAACAGGTGCTTTTTTTGTCAGAGCAAGAATGTAAGTTTTTTTGTTAGTTGTGAAGAAAGTGTTTAACGGAAGAGAGATGACAGCATCAATTTCACACTGCTCCAATATAAAGTCACGGAGCTTTTTGTCGTTACTGCGGTTCATAATACCATCAGGCACGACAATAAACGCTTTTCCATTTGGTTTGAGGGCACGAATAATCCATTCCATGAACAAACCTTCGATGCCCATTGCGCTTACAGAAAAGTATTTCTTGAGTGTATCATCCTTGGAAATCTCTTCCTTCAAATTACTACTTCCGCTCATAACATAAGGCGGATTCGTTAAAATCAGATCATACTGATCATGGACAGGCTTTGCCAAGGTTCCAAGAATCGAGTTGGTCTGAAGCAAAAATGTGTCGTTAAAAAGTTTAGCAAATTTATCTGTCATTTCTGGATGCTCTCGGAGCAAACCAGACATATAAATCAGCATATTTGCTTTAGCAAGAATGATTGTTTTTTGTTCGTCCTTATCAAATCCTTTGTCAAAACCACTCAGCGTAATTTGGGGCTTTAGCTCTCCATCCTCCACTTTATAGAATCGGTGCAAATCGTGAAGAATCGGTTCAAGCAAGAATTTTCCGACGCCACACGCCGGATCGCAAATCTTCATACCCGGAGTGATGTCTATCATATTGACAATAGCTCGAACTACCTTCAAGGGTGTAAAGTATTGACCCCAATTTTTCTTACTGATTGATTCTTTCAAGAATGTTTCAAACAGCTTGCTTTTGAAGTCATAGTCTATGTTCTCTAAAGTCCCAAAATCATTAAAACGCTTAAGAATTTTGTGGAAAACAGTCGCATATCCAGAAACAGCCTTGTCATCTTTGGATACAAAAATTGTTCCATTGATAATGGTAGTTTTATCCTTCGGGTTGCCAGGGAAAAGAGCTTTAATCTTTACTCGTACCGTGGAAGCATAATATTCAAGCACCTCATTCTCATTATTGCCAGAGTATTTTCCCAGCAAATCATAGAATGAATACATTCCCTTCAAAACACCTAAATCGCTGAGGTATTTGAAAATGAAAATCTCAACAAAGGTGTACAAACAATTTTCAGGCGTAGCTCCTGAAACAGCCCATAAATCTTGCCATACTTTTTCGGCCAGAGGCAGAGGATCAACAGACGCAGCAGCCTTGATTTGATTATTGGTAGCATTAATAGAGGCTCGAATCTTATTGATGAGGGTAATACACTCTGTGCTACTCTTGTCAAAATTTAATGTAATGCGGCTACCATCTTCCTGTAGAATTTCTTGACCGGTAGCGGGGTTAATCCAAAAAGTTTTCTTGCCGTCAGTAACAATGTAAACTTTTGCCTGCAATATCTGGGCTGTCCCAATTTCTTGTGCAATAGCTTTAGCAATCTGTTTTTCGGTTCGCAACTCCTGAGGGGTCTTATACTCGATAGCTGCGATAATAATTGGCTTTTTAACAATCAAGGCATCCGGCTTTTTTCCCTCATATGCTTCATAGTCTTTATCGGGAATAATCTTCGCTCCTTTAAGAGCTTTTAATGTAGTAGCGCCAATATTGTAGAAATTCCAATCGCCCATTTTTTCAGGAGCTTCTATCAAATTACGCTGAATCAGTTCTTCACTCAATGGTATCTGCTCCTTCCTGCCCCGTACTGGTGGCGTTTAGATAGGCATCTATGTCATCTTTACGGATGCGCCAGCTTCGACTTCCAACTTTGGAAGCAACAAGTTCCTTAGAGGCAATCATTCGCCGTACCGTTTTATCGCATACTTTCAAATATTCAGCCGCTTGAGCAACTGTAAATAGTTCGTCTGCCATAACACATTCACCCCATTTTGTCAAGTATATCATTATTTTTTATGGGGTGCAATATGTTTGGGGGAAATTTTGCGAATTTATCAAACTCAAATGGACAATAGAGGATTTAATTGGACAATCTGTGTTTTCGATTGTCCAAAAATTCTTTATTTTTGAAGATTAATAGACGGGATAAACCATTGACATTTTTATTTTGAGTATATTGTTAAAATACTAATCACTATTATGGTGGTGTTTGAGTAACTCATACACTTCTTTCATAAGCATCATTCCTAAGGAAAAACCGTATTGAAATTGTGCTTCCAACTCCATACAGTGAACATCGATCACATGGGTGTGAAACTGGTTGACCAGCTCCATCTGCTCTTTAGAGAGCTTTTCCTCTAACTCGGTAAGCAGTTCTCCGGTATGCCTATGTAGCTTGCGGTATTCTTTTTCATGAGGAACTACCTGTTCTGCGGGGTAGATATTACCACAATATAAGTCATCTAACACCATCTCACAGCACCTCCTTTGCATCATAGATCAGTTCGTGACGGACAATTTCCTCCGCACGGTTTCGGATGCTGTTCATTGCCCTGACCCATGCCATCTGATCCTGGGCTTTCAATTCCTCAGTGATTTCTTCCGTTTCTTTCATCTGGGCAATGATACAATGCAGCCGGTTTTGTGCCTGTTCGTTCAGATCCGCCAGGTATGTCCAGAGTTTTCCGGTCAAAATCAGGTCATTATACTGGGCTGGATGGCACTGCTCCAGATAGGCTTTGTGCATACGGCCCCAAATCCCAATGGGGCGGTTTTCTTCCGGCAGCTGTAAGTCTGGAATGTAGTAATTACCGACCAGCGTATAGCTAATGCCGTTTTGACAGGTTTTCTTCGGTAAGTGTTCCATAAGCGACCTCCTGTATTCGATTTTTCTCCGAATTCAGCTAATCGTGTCCCTGTTCATGTCAAATTCAAGGCAGCTGAACTCTTCACCAACAAGTATGGCATATCTTTGCCTAACTTCTGATAATTCAAGCCGTAAGACGGGCTGTTACCTCTGGTGTTGGAGGTGTTGTAGGTGTCGATAGTTTCTTTTCCCAATGCCTGATTCAGTTCTTTGAGCGTGGTTGGCTCAGAACCACCCAGGAAAATTCGAGAATCCATGTTGCCGATGATGGTATCGGCATTGTCTTTATAAATGGCTTTCAGCTGTGATTGTGCCTGGAGAACAAGGCAAGCTGATATTTCACGGCTTCGGATTGTCGCTACCAGTTTTTCCAGATTGGGAATCTGACCGATGTTTGCCATCTCATCAATCAGGCAGCGTACATGAACCGGCAGTCTGCCGCCGTACACATCATCTGCTTTCTCGCACAGCAAGTTGAACAGCTGTGTGTAAATCATGGAGATCAAAAAATTAAACGTCGCATCCGTATCTGACATAATCAGAAAGAGCGCCGTTTTCTTATCTCCGAGGGTATCCAACTGCAACTCGTCATAGGCAGTCACATCTCTGACCTCCTGAATATCAAAAGGAGCCAGACGAGCGCCGCAGGAAATCAAAATCGACTTAGCGGTCTTGCCCGAAACGAGTTGTCAAGGACTTTTTAATCAAATCCACAAAAAAGCCACAAAAAAAGTGCCAGGAAGCACTTTCATGCTCCTGACACTCAGGCAGGCGGGTCACTTGCGGCCACTTAATAGCTCATCGCAAAGGTACGCATATTCCGGCAACTGGTCGATATAGGGTTTCCATCGCCGCTTAATCTCGGCCAGTTCCAGCGGGTCGGCGTCCTCAAAGTCATGGTCGTTTCCGGTCATTCCGAAAACATCCAGTGCTATATCATTCAAGCACTCATAACAAAGACCGGCAGCGGACTCTATCCAGTTGCCGGTGTCGATATAGACCGGGTCGATAGATATTGCCAGCCACACATAGCCGACCTTGTCCGACCAAACCAAATCATAAGCGGTCATCTGCTGGATATGTTTCTCAAACACTTTGCGGACGCGCTCAATCTCATTTTTCTCTTTTTCTGTGTACAGCATTTTCATGTCCTCCTTGGCTAAAAGTTTTGGTGTGTACCATCATCAGTTTAACACAAGGCGGCTGGCTTTATCAGCCGGTCACATCTGCTGTATCTCGTTTTTAAGCATACGCTTGATTTTGTCGCTCATGGTTTCGGTGCTGGTGTCGCTGAAATGGACGCGCACCTTGTAGGTGGTCTTGCCGATTTTCTTTACCAGCGCGGGGGCGTCCTCCGGCGCTCTGGCCGGGGTGGTGTCTGCGGTCTGCATGGTGCGGGTTTCTTCGCTCATGGCGCTCCTTTCTCCGGGCGGGGCTGCGCTGTCCGGCACAAAATTACTCATGCTTAC
>ENA-OOWK01000830-OOWK01000830.1-human-gut-metagenome-genome-assembly--contig:-NODE-830-length-18694-cov-3.780407_pt1 | contig 18694 bp, 12 predicted proteins | sample MGYA00241405_ERZ501317 | MGnify/ENA primary metagenome ERZ501317 (study PRJEB25962, sample SAMEA1972440) | human gut metagenome | biome: human gut; feature: human-associated habitat; material: faeces... | reverse complement strand
GCGGCCGCGAACATGCACTGGCATGGAAAATTGCCCAAAGTCCGAAAGTTGAAAAGCTGTACATCGCTCCGGGAAACGCCGGAACAAACGCCGTAGGCGAGAATGTCAACATCAAAGCTACCGACTTTGAAGCGATCAGCGCTTTCGCTCTGAAAGAAAACATCGAAATGGTAGTAGTAGGTCCCGAAGACCCGTTGGTAGAAGGCATCTACGATTACTTCCAGAATCGTCCCGAACTGAAACATATCGCCGTTATCGGTCCGTCCGCCAACGGAGCACAGCTGGAGGGCAGCAAGGAGTTTGCCAAAGGCTTCATGATGCGTCATCAAATCCCGACAGCCCGGTATAAAAGTATCACAGCAGAAAATCTCGAAGAAGGTCTGGCTTTCCTCGAAACGCTGGAAGCCCCATACGTGCTGAAAGCCGACGGACTCTGTGCCGGAAAAGGCGTTCTGATCCTCCCCACACTGGACGAGGCAAAGAAAGAACTCAAGGAAATGCTTGGCGGTATGTTCGGCTCCGCATCGGCAACAGTCGTTATTGAAGAGTTCCTGAGCGGTATCGAATGTTCCGTATTCGTGCTTACCGACGGCGAACACTACAAAGTCCTCCCCGTAGCGAAAGACTACAAGCGTATCGGTGAAGGCGACAAAGGACTCAACACAGGCGGTATGGGCAGCGTGACTCCGGTTCCGTTTGCCGATGAAGAATACATGGAAAAAGTACGTACCCGCATCATCGAACCTACCATCAACGGACTGAAAGAAGAAAACATCGTCTACAAAGGCTTCATCTTCCTCGGACTGATCCGGGTAAAAGGCGAACCGATGGTGATTGAATATAACGTCCGCATGGGCGACCCGGAAACGGAAAGCGTGATGCTCCGCATCCAAAGCGACCTCGTGGAATTGCTGGAAGGCACAGCCGCAGGCAATCTCGATGAAAAGACACTGGTCATGGACCCGCGCTCGGCAGGTTGTGTGATCCTTGTGAGCGGCGGTTATCCTGAAGCATACGAAAAAGGCTTCCCTATCAGCGGCCTGGAACAGGCCGCCGCTACCGAAAGCATCATTTTCCATGCCGGAACAGCCATGAAGGACGGACAAATCGTAACGAACGGGGGACGTGTGATCGCTGTCTGCTCTTATGGCGCAACGAAGGAAGAAGCGCTGGCACAGAGCTATAAAGTGGCAGATATGATCGACTTCGACAAGAAATATTTCCGTCGCGATATCGGATTCGACTTATAATGAGAAACAAGAGACTACAAGGTCTGGTCACAGCAGGGCGGTGGACACTCCCTGCTGCGATTTTCATCTGCACCCTTTGTTGGGTGCTGACCTCTGTCCTATTGCCCGAACTCACCATGACAGCGGGCGAAGAAGGCGGTTCCGTGCTTTGGCAGTCTGCCCGCACGTTGCTGCTCCCCGCATGGGCGGAGCATCTTGTCAGTTTCTTGATTTACGCGGCTATCGGCTATTTCCTGATCGAGCTGAACAACCGGTTCAGTATTATCCGTATGCGGGCTTCCGTGCAGACAGCTATCTATTTTCTGCTGGTCACCGTCTGTCCGGAGATGCACCTGCTATATGCCGGAAACGTTGCCGCCATAACCTTTTTATTCTCCATCTATTTCCTGTTCAAGAGTTACCAGCAGGCGCAGGCGTCAGGATATCTGTTCTACTCGTTCCTGTTTATCGGTGCAGGGAGCATTCTCTTTCCCCAGCTCACCTTCTTCTCGGTGCTCTGGCTGTTTGAGGCGCACCGCTTTCAGTCACTTACGTTCCGCAGTTTCTGCGGCGCACTGATAGGATGGACAATGCCCTACTGGATGCTGTTCGGACACGCTTTTTTCTATGATCAGATGGAGCTGTTCTATCATCCTTTCAAAGAGCTGGCCACTTTTGGGGACATATTCAACCTACAGATACTCCAGCCGTGGGAACTGGCGACTCTCGGTTATCTGCTTGTATTGTTCATCGTCAGCGCCGCTCATTGCGTCGTTGCCGGATTCGAAGATAAGATACGCACGCGCGCCTATTTACAGTTTCTCATAGACGTGACTGCCGCATAACAATCCTCTTTCTCTTCGTACTGATTGTGCTACAGCCGTCACAATGCAGCAATCTCTTGCCGTTGCTCATGATAAGCAACAGCATACTGATCGGACACCTTTTTGTGCTGACCAACAACAAAACATCGAATATATTCTTCATTGTTGCCACGGTCTGCCTCATCCTTTTATTTGGTTTTAACGTATGGACGCTTTTATAGATTCAACGATACAACTCCTCATCGAATGGGGACTTCCGGGATTGTTTATCTCGGCCTTACTCGCAGGGAGTATTGTACCATTCAGTTCCGAACTGGTGTTGGTAGCACTGGTAAAACTCGGACTGCCACCCACTGCCTGTATATTGGCTGCCACCCTCGGCAATACGGCAGGCGGAATGACCTGCTACTATATGGGGCGTCTGGGCAAAATAAGCTGGATTGAGAAATACTTCAAAGTAAAGAAGGAGAAAGTAGACAAGATGGTGAAATTCCTGCAAGGGAAAGGAGCATTGATGGCATTCTTCGCTTTCCTGCCGGCCATCGGAGAGGTGATCTCCATCGCACTGGGATTTATGCGAAGTAATATATGGCTTACCACCACCTCCATGTTTGTCGGCAAACTGATACGTTACATTCTGCTTCTGTATGTACTGGAAAGCGCATGGAACGTCGTTGCAGGATGAAATAATAGGTAATAAGTAACAGGTAATAGGTAATAAGTTTTTTGAGATGAAAAGAGTGATTGAAAAGACTGATGACGGGAGCGCCACCCTATTTGTTCCGGAATTGAATGAACATTATCATTCGACCAAAGGAGCACGTACGGAGTCCCAGCATATTTTCATCAATATGGGACTGAAAGCCTCCGCTGCCCCCTCTCCGCATATTCTGGAGATCGGTTTCGGAACGGGGCTGAATGCTTGGCTTACACTTGAAGAAGCAGAAAGAAGCGGACGTAACGTACATTATACAGGACTTGAACCCTACCCGTTGGAATGGCAGATGGTGGAGCAACTGGGATATATAGAACAACCAGCAGCTATCGACCTGTTCAGAGCAATCCATACATCACCGTGGGAAGAAGAAATATCCTTTACCCCACACTTCACTCTCTGCAAAGTACAAGCCGACGTCAATGAATGGATTACCCAGCGCAGCCATTCTCCATTATCCATTATCCATTCTCCATTATCATTCGACGTTATCTATTTCGACGCCTTCGCTCCGGAAAAGCAGCCGGAAATGTGGTCGCAGGAACTATTTAACCGTTTATATGTTTTATTAAATGAAGGAGGCATCCTCACCACTTATTGTGCTAAAGGAGTCATCCGACGTATGCTGCAGGCCGCAGGCTTTATCGTAGAGCGCCTTCCCGGTCCTCCGGGAGGAAAGCGGGAAATACTACGTGCCCGAAAACTGAAACAGAATCAACCCCCGATATTAATACAATAGTCATGAAACAACAACTAAAAGATTTGAAAACACTCCTTCTTCTCGGCTCCTGCCTCCTGTTGGCAGCCTGCACGGGTCGCACGTCCAAAGCAAGCGGCAGCGAAGAAGCGAAACCGGTCATTACCGTCACTATCGAACCGCAGCGCTACTTCACGGAAGCGATTGCCGGTGATAAATTCACGGTAGTCAGCATGGTCCCGAAAGGTTCCAGTCCGGAGACATACGACCCTATTCCTCAGCAACTAGTCTCTCTGGGAGACAGCAAAGCCTATCTCCGCATCGGCTACATCGGCTTCGAGCAGACCTGGATGGACCGACTGATGAATAACACCCCTCATATCCAAGTATTCGACACTTCGAAAGGCATAGACCTGATTCTGAACAACGGTGAGCACAACCACGCAGCAGGACATCATGACCACGACGGGCACAACCACGCCGTAGAACCGCATATCTGGAACTCTACCGCCAACGCCCTCATCCTTGCCGGAAACACCTTCAAGGCACTTTGTATGCTCGACAAACCCAACGAAGCATATTATCTGGCACGTTACGACTCCCTCTGCCAACGTATCCAGCACACCGACAGCCTCATCCGCCAGCAACTTTCCGCTCCAGAATCGGCCAAAGCCTTTATGATCTACCATCCGGCTCTCTCCTACTTCGCCCGTGACTACGGACTGAATCAAATTTCAATCGAAGAAGGCGGCAAGGAACCTTCGCCCGCCCATCTGAAAGAACTGATAGACCTGTGCAAATCGGAGAAAGTAAACGTCATCTTCGTCCAGCCGGAGTTCGACAAGCGCAACGCAGAGACCATCGCACAGCAAACCGGCACAAAGGTAGTCCCCATCAACCCGTTAAGCTACGACTGGGAAACGGAAATGCTGAACGTAGCCAAAGCTCTCACCCCTATGGACCCCGAATAAAAACGGGCTTCCATAGCGTTAATGACCGAATGATACATAAACGAAGTAATTCTCCAAATATGAAACCGATTATCGAAATAAAGAACCTTGCTGCCGGATACGACGGCCGTACCGTACTCCACGACGTCAACCTGAACGTTTACGAACGGGACTTTCTGGGCATCATCGGTCCGAACGGAGGCGGTAAGACAACACTCATCAAGTGTATCCTCGGTCTGCTGAAACCGACAGCCGGAGAAATCAACTTCCATGCCCCTACAGAAGCATCCTCCCACTCTCAACTTTCCACTTCCAACCTTCCACTTTCCCTCGGCTATCTGCCGCAGTATAGCACCATCGACCGGAAATTCCCGATTTCGGTAGAGGAAGTGATACTTTCCGGACTAAGTATCCAGAAATCCCTCACCTCCCGCTTCACTCCCGAGCAAAGAGAAAAAGGCAAGCATATCATCGCCCGTATGGGACTCGAAGGACTCGAACACCGTTCCATCGGGCAGCTTAGCGGCGGGCAACTACAACGCGCACTGCTGGGACGTGCCATCATCTCCGACCCTTCGGTACTGATTCTTGACGAACCCAGCACGTATATCGACAAACGTTTTGAAGCCCGACTCTACGAACTGCTGGCGGAGATTAACAAAGAATGCGCCATCATCCTTGTCAGTCACGACATTGGCACTGTACTGCAACAAGTGAAATCCATCGCCTGCGTCAACGAGACACTGGATTACCACCCTGACACGGGCGTTTCCACAGAATGGCTGGAAAGAAATTTCAACTGCCCTATCGAACTGCTGGGACACGGCACGTTGCCACACCGCGTTCTCGGTGAACATCATCATCATCACTAAACATTCATTTGCCGGTGCTACATCAAAGAACGGCCGCACTGCATATCAGTCATTTACAACGGTCACATCAAGCAGCAACAACTGACTTCTCAACTGTTAATGATTGAGATGTCAGATGTTAATAGTTGACATGTCAGGTATTAACAGTTGAGAAGTCAGCTATTAATGTCTGACAACGCAAGTATTATTGACCAATAAATGATTCAATGCTTAATATAAAAGATACAAAATTAGTATCTTTATACCTACTGTTGTTTATACTGTTTAGTGATTCCCCCGTTTCACTAAAAGGGCATAAGATAAAGTAAATCACCTTTCTGTTACTTAATATTTCTTACTTTCTGCCTCATTATCCTTACAAATCACTATCTTTGCGCCCACGTAATCTGTTTTTTAACGAAAAATCTAGATAGTGCTAATGAAACAGTACAGAACTATAAACAACCTCGTGGGTTGGATTACATTCATCATTGCGGCAACGGTCTACTGCCTGACAATAGAACCGACCGCAAGTTTTTGGGACTGTCCCGAGTTTATAACTACCGGTTATAAACTGGAAGTAGGACACCCGCCCGGCGCACCTTTCTTCATGCTGGTAGCGAACCTGTTCTCTCCGATGTAACCACCGTAGCGAAGATGGTAAACTACATGAGCGCACTGATGAGCGGTGCCTGTATCCTGTTCCTTTTCTGGAGCATCACCCATCTGGTACGCAAACTGGTAATCACCGACGAGAACAACATCACGAAAGGACAACTTATCACTGTCATGGGTAGCGGACTGGTCGGCGCACTGGTCTACACCTTCAGCGACACCTTCTGGTTCTCTGCCGTAGAAGGCGAAGTATATGCTTTCTCCTCCCTCTTTACAGCCGTTGTATTCTGGCTGATTCTGAAATGGGAAGATGTGGCCAACCAGCCTCACAGCGACCGCTGGCTAATCCTGATCGCTTATCTGACCGGACTGAGTATCGGTGTTCACTTGCTGAACCTCCTCTGTCTGCCGGCAATCGTATTGGTGTACTACTACAAGAAAACTCCGAACGCCACTGCCAAAGGCTCATTGCTCGCCCTGCTCGGATCGGGCGTACTCGTAGCAGCCGTGCTTTATGGCATCGTGCCCGGTATCGTTAAAGTCGGCGGCTGGTTCGAACTGCTGTTTGTCAACGGACTCGGCATGTCGTTCAACTCCGGCGTCGTTGTCTATATCATTCTGCTCGCCGCCGCCCTTATCTGGGGTGTGTACGAAAGCTACACCGAAAAGAGCAGACTCCGCATGGCCATCTCATTCATTCTGACCATCGCCCTGCTGGGTATTCCATTCTACGGACACGGCGTAAGCAGCATCCTTATCGGTGTCGTAGTGATCGCAATTCTTGGCATCTACCTTGCTCCGCAAGTACAGGAAAAGATCAAAGAGAAATGGCGCATCTCCGCCCGTACCATGAATACGGCATTGCTGTGCACCATGATGATCGTGATCGGTTATTCCTCTTATGCACTGATCGTGATCCGTTCTACCGCCAACACACCGATGGACCAGAACTCTCCGGAAGATATCTTCACGCTGGGCGAATACCTCGGCCGTGAACAATACGGAACCCGTCCTCTCTTCTACGGTCCTGCTTTCTCCTCGAAAGTGGCACTCGACGTGAAAGACGGATACTGCGTCCCCCGCCAGTCACAGACGGGAAGTAAATACGTCCGCAAAGAAAAAACCTCACCGGACGAAAAAGACTCATACATCGAACTGCCGGGACGTATCGAATACGAATACGCGCAAAATATGCTTTTCCCCCGTATGTACAGCTCCGCGCACTCCTCACTCTACAAGCAGTGGGTAGACATCAAGGGACATGACGTCCCATACGACCAATGCGGCGAAATGGTGATGGTGAACGTACCGAACCAATGGGAAAACATCAAGTTCTTCTTCTCCTACCAGCTCAACTTCATGTACTGGCGCTACTTTATGTGGAACTTTGCCGGACGGCAGAACGACATTCAGAGCAGCGGAGAAATAGAACACGGTAACTGGATCACCGGAATCCCGTTTATCGACAATCTGCTGGTGGGCAACCAGGAATTGCTTCCGCAGGACCTCAAAAACAACAAAGGACACAACGTATTCTACTGCCTGCCGCTGCTGCTCGGCCTGATCGGACTCTTCTGGCAAGCATACCACAGCCAGCGGGGTATCCAGCAATTCTGGGTGGTGTTCTTCCTGTTCTTTATGACAGGTATCGCCATCGTGCTCTACCTCAACCAGACACCTGCGCAGCCGCGTGAACGTGACTATGCGTATGCCGGTTCGTTCTACGCCTTCGCCATCTGGGTAGGTATGGGAGTCGCAGGTATCATCCGTATGTTACGCGATTACTGCAAGATGAAAGAAGTTCCGGCTGCCGCTCTCGCATCAGTACTCTGTCTGCTTGTCCCCATCCAAATGGCCGGACAGACATGGGACGACCACGACCGTAGCGGACGCTTTGTTGCCCGTGACTTCGGTCAGAACTATCTGATGACCTTGCAGGAAGAAGGAAATCCGATCATCTTCACCAATGGTGACAACGATACTTTCCCGTTGTGGTACAATCAGGAGACAGAAGGTTTCCGTACAGATGCACGTACCTGTAACCTCAGTTACCTGCAAACCGACTGGTACATCGACCAGATGAAACGTCCCGCCTACGACTCTCCGTCACTCCCGATCACTTGGGACCGTGTGGAATACGTCGAAGGCCAGAACGAATACATCCCCATCCGTCCGGAAGTAAAGAAGAATATCGACCAGATGTATGCACAGGCAGACAGCGCGCTCGAAAACGGAAATCCGGAAGCGATGAACGAACTGAAAGAACAGTTCGGAGAAAACCCGTATGAACTGAAGAATATCCTCAAATACTGGGTTCGTTCGGATAAGGAAGGGCTGCGCGTCATCCCTACCGACAGCATCGTAATGAAGATCGACAAGGAAGCTGTCCGCCGTTCCGGCATGAAAATACCGGAAGCGCTGGGCGACTCCATCCCCGAATACATGACCATCTTGCTGAGAGACGCCAACGGCAACCCGAAACGCGCCCTCTACAAGAGCGAACTGATGATGCTCGAAATGCTTGCCAACGCCAACTGGGAACGTCCCATCTACATGGCTATCACCGTAGGCAGTGAAAACCACCTCGGCATGGACAACCACTTCACGCAGGAAGGTCTGGCATACCGCTTCACTCCGTTCGATACGGACAAGCTGAACAGCAAGATCGACAGCGAAAAGATGTACGACAACCTGATGAACAAGTTCAAGTTCGGCGGCATCGAGAAACCGGGCATCTACATCGACGAAAACGTAATGCGTATGTGCTACACACACCGGCGCATCTTCACACAGCTCGTAGGACAGCTCATCAAAGAAGGCAAAAAAGACAAGGCACTCGCCGCACTCGACTACGCCGAGAAGATGATCCCGTCATACAACGTACCGTATGACTGGGCAAACGGCGCCTTCCAAATGGCGGAAGCCTACTACCAGCTGGGACAAAACGAAAAAGCGAACAAGATCATCGACGAACTTGCCAACAAGTCTCTCGAATACATGATCTGGTATCTCAGCCTGACTGATTACCAACTTTCCATCGCCAGCGAAAACTTCATGTACAACGCAGGACTGCTTGACGCAGAAGTACGCCTGATGGAGAAATACAAATCAGAAGAATTGGCTAAACATTACTCGGAACAACTCGACCAGCTATACAATGAGTACGTTGCGAGAATGAAAGGGAAATAAAAACTAAGTAATAAGTATTAAGTAATAAGTAATAAGCTGCGCCATAAGCCGCACGGTTATTACTTATTACTTATTACCTGTTACTTATTAATAAAGACTCTTATGTTTATAGAACAACCACCTTGGTTCTTCCGAGCGCTGTATCCACAAGCCATCTTCCGGATGGACCCAAACGAACGGGCAGTCTACCTGACTTTTGACGACGGCCCTATCCCGGAAGTTACCCCTTGGGTACTGGAGCTACTGAAGAAACACGATATTAAAGCTACCTTCTTCATGGTAGGCGACAATATCCGCAAACACCCGGACGAATACCGGATGGTGGTAGAACACGGACACCGCATCGGCAACCATACTTTCAACCACATCCGCGGCTTTGAATATTCCAATCCGGATTATCTGGCCAACACCAGACGGGTAGACGAAATTATCCACTCGGACTTGTTCCGCCCGCCACATGGGCACATGGGATTCCGGCAATATTACACCCTTCGCCACCATTACCGTATCATCATGTGGGATCTCGTAACCCGCGATTACAGTAAGCGAATGCGCCCGGAACAGGTACTGAACAACGTAAAACGCTACGTACGCAACGGTTCCATCATCACCTTCCACGACTCTCTGAAATCGTGGAACAACGGGAATCTGCAATATGCTCTCCCCCGTGCCATCGAGTTTCTGAAAGCGGAAGGCTATGTGTTCAAGGTATTCTAGCTGCCGGCAAAGAAACATTTTACCTGCCGACAGCAAGTTTTCTAATTACCGATAAGGTTTTCATCCATATCCATTATGAAAAAGCTCCTCTCCTCAGACCGAATTAAAGCCGAAGCACTACGCCTCGGCTTTTCCGCCTGCGGACTGGCGCCTGCCGAAGCTGTGGATGAAACTGTGGCTACCGCCTTCCGTCAATGGCTGGCGGACGGTTGCCAGGCAGAGATGGCGTATATGCAGAATTATGAGGATAAACGGCTCGATCCGCGCTTGTTGGTGGAAGGGGCACGTACGGTGATCAGCGTTGCGCTAAACTATTATCCGGCAAAAAAACTTCCCGAAGGTGAGTATCAGATTGCATGGTATGCCTACGGGAAAGATTATCACGATGTGATGAAGGGGAAATTGAAGGAACTTTTTGAGTTTATAGAAAAAGAAGTTTCATTCTCCGAAGAAACAGACAGTACTATCGCCTCGACAAACAATATCGGCACATATACTGAAAACTACGCCTCAGCACCCCAAGCCCCAGTATCCCAAACCTCCGCTTCTCCGCTTCAAGGCCGCATATTCTGTGATACCGCTCCCATACTCGAACGTTATTGGGCATGGCGTACCGGCTTGGGATGGATAGGAAAGAATACACATCTCATCATTCCTCACGCCGGCTCCTGCTTCTTCTTAGGGGAAATTATTCTTGATAGGGAAGCTGACAATTATGACTCTCCACAACGAAATCAATGCGGTTCGTGTACACGTTGCCTGGATGCCTGCCCGACAAAAGCGCTGGAAGCCCCTTTCAGGCTCAATTCCGAGAGATGTCTTTCTTATCTTACCATTGAGTATCGTGGGGAACTTTCGCTCAATACAGGAAAAAAAATGGGTAATAAAATATATGGCTGTGACGAATGTCTGAAAGCTTGCCCTTGGAATCGCTTTGCCACTCCTTGCCGGACAGCCGAATTTCAACCGTCTCCTTCTTTGCTAAGTATGAAGAAGGATGATTGGCATTCGCTGAGTGAAGAGCAATATAAAACCATTTTCAAAGGTAGCGCAGTGAAAAGGGCTAAGTATAGTGGATTGATGCGTAATATAAAGATTATTAAATAAATATTTAAATATTAAGAGCTACTACCTTACGATAATAGCTCTTAGGATCAATTAATGCAAGTTCTTCTCATAACAAACAGTTAAACCACTATATAAAAATAGTATTTCATGCAAAATATTATTCAGCATATTGCATCAAAATAGCAGGAAAATCAATAGAAAGTCCTGCATAATTTGCAGTAGACGGAACTCTTCCCTTAAATAATCCCATTGACATATATGCATCTGTAATATAAGCTAACGCAACCTGCCCATCATTCATTAATACAGGAGAAAGAATAATTTTTCCCTGTAAATACAAACCATCATCAGTTTTAGTTATTATTGAGCCGTACATCACTCCTCCTTGCCCATCAGACAAAGCATAATTTTGCTGCTGTGGAGTGGTTATAACTAAAGCTCCATCTTGATAGGTGACCGCTAAAACAATCGTTGCTCCCAACAGTCTTGTCATTGGTAGCTGGAATATATAGCCATTACCACCCGGATTTTTAACAATTTGAGTATTTTCCTCTAATGAAAGAACTTGATTAATACCAAATGCTGTAGCAACGACTTTCACAACACCTGTCCATTGTCCCAATAAGTCATCAATATCGTACTGCAATAAAGCATATTCAATTTCACGAATGCCAGTAGTCACTTTTACAATGGCCGAACGAATTTTACCAGTGAGATTCTCTTTTGCAATAAACTTAAATCCATCACTCGTCATTTCATAGGATAACCATTGAGAAGCATCTGCTGGAATAGATACCTGAATAGGCAAATTACTCGACATTTCAACAGGGACCTCCTCTGCAGCATCTGTCAATGTGAAATAGGTAGCATCTCTATTATATTTCCAAATAGCTCCTTCCTGCAGTATGGTTGCTTGCTGCGTACTCACACCATCAGTTAAAACGATTTGTGCGCTACGCCCCGGATAACCTGTATTAGCATCTACAGAAATGGAAACTTTATGATCTGCAACTTCGATTACCTGACACCAATCGGCATTCACCGTAGCCGTGACAGTTCCAGTTGCTGCAAATTCGACAGTTCCAGTGCCACCACTAGCTTTCATATCCAAATCTGATTTTATAATTGTCAATTTTACAGTGGCAGCATCGTCATCTGAAGAACATCCTGCAACAAAAAATAAGCAGAATATTATTAAGTATAAATTCAGTATATTTTTCATAATCTAGTTTTTTATTTATTCCTCAACTTTCATAAAGACCATCTCTCCATACATACGTTCCACCCCTTGAACATATGAACTTTGACTATAATCAGGTGCCGAATAGCGGTCGAAGGCCATATAATCAGCTTTTGCACCACCTACTGCTTCGAATACCCCATCATCCTCAAATGTAAATCCAAACGGAGACTGTTGTACATTTGCCACAAAACCAAACATCAGACCTGCCTGATAACTAATATATGTAGGATAAAATCCCATGGCATAACAATATGTAGTACATCCCAAATAATATCCTGATATATAACCTACCTTTTGAGTCTTAAAGGACATAATTCCTTCACCTCTATCATAATCGAGCACTATATCACCAATTAGTCCCCTGAGAATATAACTCTTATTTTCTACATCCTCCATAATAGATATTGGTAATTCTTCGTCTGTCAAATTATTATCTTTATACATCTTGCAGGTAAGAGTATAATTACCTAGATAATCATTATATTTAATATATCCCTCCGGATAAATTCCTTTCATTTTAACGTTAGTTGCCCCCTCGTCAGTACAAGTAAAAAGCTCGGAGGAAGGGTCCCACACAAAATTTTGCACAGTTACTCCTGCCAGTGAAACTGGTTCCCGGAAACGAAAGCCATCGGTTGTAAAAAGGAAAGGAGATTGCTCTTGTACAATGTTACCACCATCATTATAGGCTATAACAAAAGTATAATTACTTCGCTGCGTCATACCAACTAAATTTCCATCAACCAACAACTGATATTGTATAAAGAAAGCATTCTCTTCTACATCATTCACAGAGTTTATATATGCCTCCCAGTTCAAATCATCCGGAAGCGCATACATTACTATCGTATTTCCATACTTTTTGCCCTGCATTACAATTTTCTCGGCTGAAGCTTCCTTTATAATAAACTCGTAATCTCCTTGCAGGTTGGCATTGGGGTTGGAACCTCCGCCTTGTGGCTTGGCATATGCATGAATAAAAGCATTATAAGTGTCGAATGTAAGCATAGTAGCTTCCTCCGATACAACCTTATAAAGAGAGGAAATAGTCTCATCGCCTTCGTATCCTTGAGATGCCATTGTAACTCGCTGACCATCAAACTTGCACAGAAGAGTTATGCCTCCCAAAGCATAGTCCTGACCTATGTAATATTCCATTCTCCAACCATTAGATGCCGATTCTAATAGCTCACTATATTGCTTCACTTCCTCTGTTGCACGGTTCGCTGAAGAATCATCAAAATAATCCTCTTCCTGGAAAAGACAGGATTGCAAACCAAAGCATACAAGAGCCATCAACAAATAAATCATTATATTCTTTTTCATAATCTTCCTGTTTTATTCAATAGTACTTAAATCCAGCTCCGGAATTTCTTGCTGACGCCTTAACACAATCTCACGCAAATCATCTAAATTAATACCCCAAGTTTCAAGCATATAATTGTATACAATAGTAAACTTCTGATTAATAATAGCCGCTCCGGCAGTTCCGGCAACCTTCAGCATATTATCCCAGTAAGCCTGATCGTGAGTAACATACATGGCGATATTCTCTACAAAATCTTCTCTTGCCTCACTCATCGCATATGCCGTCACAAATCCTTCCGGCCATGCATCCGCATCCTCTCGCAAATATGAATTTCCATTTTCAGCAACATAGAAATACCAGTCGGAACCAACATATTTTCCTTCGGTAATGCGATCAAACGATGGGTCATAATTACGCTTCTGATGCAGGATATGTGCAAATTCATGGTGCATCGTCTTAAAGTAATACTCATTCAAAACTTCGATATCGACATTCTCAAAGTCCAGACTGTTCACTTCGTACAATGTTATCTTCTTTCCTCCCTCGGCAGTACCCAACACCTTCGTACCACTGCTATCATAAGCCGGAGAACCTATCAAGTGAAAAGTTTTTGGCACATAAGACCGAAGAAAAGCCGGTCCGGCAAGTTCAGTATATGCCTCCATCCATACATGCTTGATAATCTTGGCCAAAGCAACCGATTTATCGTAATCCGCCGGTACCAGATTATATTTGTGATCACTTTCAATATCTTGCATACGATACTTGAAATCAACGTTATACGGATATGTATAATTAGCAAGCAACCATTCATCAAAACCATTATGTTCCATTGGCTCTGTTGAAAAAATACTATGCTTGGTGTCAATATCATCGCCATTATTACAGGCTCCCCAAAGAATGGGCAAAACAGCCGTTAGTATATAAATATAATATTTCTTCATATTATTTCCTCCTTTTAATTTTCAGTACGTGGATTGGGTTGCATTCCTGCCAGAACTACACTCTTAGGAATTTGCATAGCACGTCTTGCGTCATTTACCGGCATTTCATCTGTTACGACTATATTGTTATTAGCAATAGAACGGCGATAGATAACAATTCCATAACGTTTAATATCCGGCCAGCGCAGACCTTCGTGCAAAGTAGCAATACGTCTCATATGCAGAATGCAGTGAATAAAGTTCTCCTGTATACCTGATTCAATAGTAAAATCAGGCTGAAGCTTTTTCTTGGGAGTCGGATTTTGTGTCGGATTGTAATAATCCATCTTATCATAATACTCATTTATCATCCCCGGAGTTAAAGTTTGCTTATTAGAAGTATATGCTTTCTCCCATGTAGTAAGATCTGCAGCAGCCATTGGATAGTTCTTTTTCAGCGTATAAGCCTCAGCCCTGCAAAGCAAAGTCTCGTCTGTAGAGAAAATCACAGGCATATAATACAGGTAGTCACCAGCATAATAACCGCCCTTTCTCAACATACTGCATTCATAGCCCGATGTTGTAAAAGGCTGCATATACATGCGGTCAGGGATACCCCATAATCCGGAAGAACGTGATGTTTCGTAAGAAGCAATTAACTTATTATGTAGATAACGTTTTCCTGTCATGTAATTACTCAGAATAATACCCCAGTTAGATACGGTACTACCTATCAACAAGTTAGCCTTACTTGTAGAAGCAATATATGCGTCGGGCTGTACATTATCATTAGCAGAGAGTTTTCCCAACGCTTCCCAATCCCGTAATTCGGCAGCAGGATCACTTCCCAACACACGATCTGCATATTTTATCACCTCATCACAATTAGAAAAGTCAGGCTTCATATAATAAAGATAGAAACGTGCAGCAAAAGCATATGCAGCTTTCCTTGTGAAATGATATTTCGGCACAGAATAACTATCATCGGAAATAAGAGCCATACCATCTAATAAGTCCTTCTCAATCTTCTCATAAGTCTCCTGCAAAGTACCCCGCCCGTATTGTGGTTGCACAGTTGTTTCAACTTTAGTCATATAAGGAATACCTAATTCCTGTGATGCATGAGTATTATAAGCATTACAAAAAATATTTGCTAATACAAAATGATTGTACGCCCGACAAACAAGAGCCTCTCCTCGCTGCGGCATCAACGATTCCGGATTTCCCCGTTTCTCAATCTCTTCCAAAGCCATGTTAGCAGAAGCAATAGCTATATAATGGGTTTCCCAAAGATTTGTAGGCGTATCCTGATATTCTTCCTGGGTATCTTTCCAGTTATAGCACTCTTCCTCAGATAACTTATAATAAGAATATCTGGCACTGTTATCGTCGGTATTATCACTATAAAGTTCAAACAGTTCATTCGCAGATCCTTCCGGATAAGCAGAAACAAGCATTTTAGCTATTTTTTGCTCAGAATTCAGCTCCGTCCGGTTATCTGGTAATTCGTCAAGAAAATCATTACAAGAGCTACCGACAATAGCAAGCGTTGCGATGAACAATGGAATATATAATTGATTTCGTCTCATCTTTAATCTTTTTTTTTATTATTAAAATCATTCTCTTACAATCCTAAACGCAGAGTTAATGTAAACTGACGTGGCACCGGTGAAGCTACACCACCAGTATTAAAGAATTCAGGATCTTGACCATTCAATTTCTTATCTGCATAAATAAGGAATAAATTAGTTGCCTGTAACTTCAAAGAAAGATTGGAAATCTTCGCAGCAGAAATCCAGCTCTTAGGAAACTCATAAGAAAGTGAGATTTCTTTCATACGGATAAAATCACCTTTTGCAATTCGCTCTGTAGAATAATTGTAAGCATTGTAAGCTTTATACAATGTTCGGTTTGCTTCATATTGCGGATTACTCAAGATTGCAGGAATATTAGTCTTTGCCTCATCCCCAGAAAGCGTCCAACGATTCTTGAATTCACGAGGCATAGCACTCAAATCGGAATATTTATAATTAAAATATGGATTCAAACGAACAACATTACCAAATGAATAAGTCATGAATACATTGAGTTTAAACCCTTTATATGCAAAAACGTTACCGAAACTACCAGTTATTGTAGGATCTGTCGGACCTTCATATTTCAAATAATCTAACTTCTCACGTTCCTGGAAATTAATATCAGTCGATGTTATATTTCCATTGATATCGAACATAGGAATACCTTTTTCATCCAAACCTGCAAAAGGAATGGAGAAAAGCCCGCGCACAGGATATCCTTCACGTGCAAATCCATTTCCCGAAACAAGTTCCATCATACGAGTACGTCCTCGCAAATCAGTAACTTCATTCTTAGCATGAGAAAAAATAAAATCAGAATTCCATGAGAAGTCTTTCGTTTTAATATTGCTGGTTGAAAGGGTAAATTCAATACCATGTGACTTCATTGTAGCTACATTGGCATATTTATAAATAGTACCTCCCACTCCTTGTGTTGGAATCAACCCAATCAGGTCATAGTTATTGCGCGTGTACCAGTCAGCTGAAAGATTAATGCGATTATTAATAAAACCTACATCCACTCCTATATTCAATTCATGCTTCTTTTCATACGTTAATTCACTATTTTCCAAATCCACTATATGAAGACCCGTTTCTTGAATATCAGTGAAAGGACGATAAGGTGAATAACTCTTAATAATAGCTTGTGAATTTGTTACATCAGCCGGACCACGATCAGCTGTCAATGAGTAAGATGCCTTAAATGTCAAATTTGAAAGCGTTGGTTGAAGTGATTGGAAGAATTTCTCTTCATGAACATTCCACGCTGCAGAAAGATTCCACGTTGGCAGCCAACGAGCAGAACGGCTACGCCCCATTCTATTAGTTCCTTCATAGCGGAAAGTACCATTCAGCGTATAACGTCCGTCATACGAATAAGTAGCATTTGCAAATGTAGCTACACTCCGATATCTAGTATGCCCCATAGAATAATACTTTTCTCCAGTCTCAATACCTTTCTTAAAGTACTGATAAACATATGATGGAATCTCACCCATAGAATATTGCATACCCCATCCTTGGAATGAAGAGTTAGAGCGTTGAAGATCATTTACTTCCATTCCTGCAAAAAGATTAGTTATATGCTTTTCTGCAAATAGATGATTCCATGATACAGTACCACGGAAATCCAGTCCCAACATCTTACGATCTTGACGCTGATAAATACCTCCTTCAGGAAGAATCGAAATAGGTAATGCATATGGGTTATCTGGATTCTTATACAACCAGTCGTTTTCATCACGAATAGTAGCATCGTCCAACCCCGTACGATAAGCAATTGCTTGATTAGAATCATCCATTATATTATGTTCTTGTGATGATGATTGATAACGCACAGCACCCAGCGCACTGACTTCTAGGCCCTGCAACACCTTCCATTTCAACTCCCCCTGGAACTTTACATCAACAACATTCAACTCAATAAAATTATTGTCCAATTCACGGAGAATATTAAATGGAGCATAATTAGCCACATAATCTGTATTAGGATCTAATGTACGTGAAGTATTCAGTGCGTATGAATAGGGGTTGATATCAAAATCACGTGTAACCTGACCTGCCGCAACGTCCAATGATGAGTTCATGGTACCTGGTGCATTCTGTTTACGGTAAGAAGCACTTGATATCAAGTTTATGCTTAGGTTCTTTAAGATATTATAAGTCGTATTCAAATTGGCTGTATAACGTTTCACTTCACTCTGCTTATACCATCCCGGATCAAGCATGGCACTCAATGACGCATAAAAAGATGATTTATCAGAACCTGAAGTAATACTTACAGAGTGATTCTGTGAAATATTATTTGAGAATAATACATCAAACCAGTCGGTATTACGCATTTCGGCTTCGGTCAAATAAGCATTACGTGCTTCTAAAGTATTCATCAGCCCAAATTGACCATTCGTTTCATTAAACTGGTCGATCAGTTTATACATACGTCCGTACACACCTGAATTCTTTGCACGAAATAAATCAGCACTATTCAACCAACCTTTTTGCTCCAATTCTTTATATATTCCCATTTGCTCCTGAGAATTCATAATATTGAACTCTTTGTATGAGGGCACCATACGCGTAGTAAACTCACCCGTATAATTAATTTTGCTGACTCCAGCTTTACCTTTCTTTGTAGTAACAACAATTACACCTGCCATTGCACGTGCACCATAGATTGAGGTTGCTGAACCGTCTTTCAAAATCTGAAAGCTCTCAATATCATCGGAATTTAAACCAGCAATAGCCGAACTAATTAGAGTTTCAGCATCGCCTGAAGATAGTTGATCA
>ENA-OOWK01000829-OOWK01000829.1-human-gut-metagenome-genome-assembly--contig:-NODE-829-length-18706-cov-4.600718_pt1 | contig 18706 bp, 15 predicted proteins | sample MGYA00241405_ERZ501317 | MGnify/ENA primary metagenome ERZ501317 (study PRJEB25962, sample SAMEA1972440) | human gut metagenome | biome: human gut; feature: human-associated habitat; material: faeces... | reverse complement strand
ACAGCTACAAGTTCAACCTGCTGCACTGCAAGCAGACCTTCATCTCGCAGCTCAAAAGCGGGGCGATGGGGGCGCGTACCATAGACGAGGGCGCGATGGACGAGAAATCGGGCATGAATTTCTCCGAATACATGGCTATTCTTTCAGGGAACACGGATTTGCTCGACAAAGCCCGTTTAGAGAAGAAAGTCGCGGCGTTGGAGAGCGAGCGCAAGACGTTCTACAAGGCCAAGAGTGCCTCCTCGTGGAAATTGGAGGACTACACCAAGAAGCTCGCGCATAACAACGACTGCATCGTCAAGATGACCGCCGACTATGAGGCGTTCCTCGCACGGGCGAAGACCGACAAGGAGGGAAACAGGCTCAACGCCGTGCGGCTCGACGGTTTGGAAGCGACAGACCACAAGAGCTTGCAGGAGATCGCCAAGAATGCCACGACGGGCGGCGAATACGTGCGTATCGGCGAGCTGTACGGTTTTCCGCTGCTCGTAAAGACCGAACCGCAGTTGAAAGACGGCAAGGAGGTAAAACTGAACCGTTTCTTCGTGGAGGGAGCGTTCAAGTACACCTACAACAACGGGCAGATAGCGATGTCCGACACCAAAGCGGCGTCGATGAACTTCCTGAATGCGCTGGAGCGCATACCCAAGCTCGTGGAGCAGTACAAGGCGCAGAACGTAACCTACGAGCGGGACATTCCGATTTTGCAGGAAACGGTCGGCGGCGTATGGAAGAAGGAGGACGAGTTGAAGGCTCTGAAAGCGGAGGTCACGGCGTTGGAACGCAAGATACAGCTCACGCTCGCACCGCCCGCACGCGAAGCCGGGCAGGAACAGACCGACGGCGTGCAGCAGGAGAGCGGACAACGGGAACAACATCCGGAAGTCGTCAGACATAGCGCGGATACCGATTCGGAGGATTTCATCCGCAGCCATGTCCTCGTCGTGAGATCGGGAATATCAGGAGAAACTAAAACGCCGAGCGTCGGGATGAAAATGTAATACTTTAACAGCCGCCCAGACAAGGCGGCTGTTATTTTTATTTGTTAAGGTTCCTTTTTGAATAATATCTATAAAGTTTCTGCATAGTTACGATAGTCAATCGGAGACATTCCTGTGAATCGTCGAAAATAACGACAAAGGTAAGATACGTCCTCGAACTGCAATTCTTCTGCTATTTGTTTGACAGACCAATCCGTATTCGTAAGGCAGGTCTTTATCTCTGCGACCGTCTGGCGGTTTATCATTTCTTTAGGAGAGACCTGTAGCACTTTTCTGCACAGCTTGTTCAGGTAAGATGTAGTAATACATAGCTCATCAGCATAGAACTGCACATCTCGTATCTTACCACAGTTTCTGTTTAACAGTTTGAGAAAATCGGTTACGAATTTCCATTGTCTGTTAATATCTCCACTCAAAGGAGGAAGTGTTTTCCCGGACACTTTGTAGTCTATTGCTAACAAAAATGCCTGAAATTCAGTTTTCAGTAACGCATCGCGATAATCAGTTTTCGTTTCGTTATCAATCCAATGCATCTGCTCCCACCATCCGTTCAGTAACTTCCATTCCTGTGGTGTGGAACTATAGATTGGATATTCATAAAGGACGTCCCAAAAATGCGGAAAAGGAGCATTCACGAGAACTTCCTCAACCAATTCGTATGGAAGAGAAACAAACCGGACGGAAAAGCTGGAAGAAATTTTTTCCATACGGAATATAGTATCGTAACAAAACAGTATCGAGTATCCTTTCCGTAACGGATATTTCCGAAAATTAATGGAAGCGACAGCATACCCTCCGGTAACGATAAGAACAATACAGCCACTCGTAGCAATCAGGTTTCCTTTGCTTTCTTTTAAATTTGTAATACCTACAGAAGCGCAGGCATTTGAATGGAAGAATGAATAACGTGCATCGGTCATATCTTTTTTGTGTGCAAAAATAACGATATTGATTGTACTTTTTGTTGTTTTGTCCCGAAAAATACCATATTGGTAAAGAAAAATCTTTCAGTCCTCTTTGTAGAAAACTGTATTTTTGTACCCAAAAAAAAGATTATGGGAACAAACATGTCAAGAGCTGAATTGCAGCTGTCAAGAGGAAAAATGCAACCTCTGTTTTTCCGTTATGCAATACCGGGAGTAGTAGCCATGCTTTTTTTGGCCATGCAGTCAATAGTCGATGGTATTATTGTCGGTAGATTGATAAATGCCACAGCGTTGGCCGCAGTAAACATTGCAACTCCCGTTTATGCTTTAGTGACGGCAGTTGCGGTGATTATCGGTGTCGGTACGCAGGCTCAAATGGGAATACATATGGGAAGCGGTAATTATGTACGGGCAAAAGTAGCTTTGCATAGTGGTATCTTAGGTGTTGTGGCTTTCATAATTCCGGCAACGATATTCGTCAATTGGTTTGCCGACGACATTGTCGTTTTTCTTGGAGCGAATGAAGAGCTACTGCCATTGTCGAAAGACTACATTCATGGTGTTATGCCTTTATTGTTCGGGGTCGGAGGTTTCCTCTTTTGTGACCATCAGTTGAAGGCATTAGGACATCCTCGTTTTGCTATGATAGTTATGATATTGACGATTGTTTTGAATATAGTCCTTAGTATTACTTTTGTAAAAATGGGAATGGAGACTTTTGGTGTCGGATTGGGGACAGGGTTGAGCTTTACTATTGGCTTCATAATCTCTACCACTGTAATCTGGCGAGAAATGCACCATACCCCCAACTTGCATAAAGCCCAAGGCAAGTTCTCCGGACAAATGTTTTGGCGCATCATTTACAACGGCTCATCCGAAGGGTTGGCAGAGGTGTCAATCGCCATAACTATGTTCCTTTTCAACCGTACACTGATGGAGTTTGCCGGAACAGACGGAGTGGCAGCCTTTACTCTCATCAATTATATTTTATTTGTTGGTGTGAATATTATGTTCGGTGTAGCAAATGGAGTGATTCCAATCATTAGTTATAATTTTGGGGCTGACCGTATAAATCGGGTTTGGCGCGTGGCACAGCTTGCCACCAAGAGCAACCTTGTCGTAGGTGTCGTGCTGATACTGGTTTTATGGATTTTGGGCAGACAGATCATCGGTATATTCATCTCTCCATCAGAAATTCATGTGACAGAGTTGGCGGTAAGCGGAATACGCATTGTTTCATTGGCGTTCCTTTTCAACGGTTTCAATCTTTTTACGTCAAGTTTTTTCACGGCAGTGGACAATGCGTTCTTATCATTACTGGTTGGGGCTATGAGAGGATTGATATTTCTTGCCATAGGGATTTTTACGTTGCCTCATCTATGGGGTGTGACAGGCATTTGGCTTACAGTACCTATAGCGGAAACCATAACGATTCTCATCGTATTCTATCTTTTAAAAAGATGGAATTTACTATATTCGAGAAAACAGAACTTTACGATCTGACATAAAATTAACTACAATGACGAACCATAAATATCGCATAGCATTTTATAAGTTCAACACCGAGCAGAAAAAGCTCGGTGTAAACGTGTTTGACATGGATGAATTAAGACCGTCACTTAATGAAGGGCCAGTGTTCCGAGAAGCCTTTATCACCACCTATTTTATTTGCGGCGGAATAGAAAGGCTTACAGTAAACGGTCATACCCGAGAAGTAAGCCGAGGCGATGTTATCTGTACTTTACCCGGAGAAATATGGGAATGGACAGGCGATACGCATCTTGAAGGTTATTGCGTTATTTTCGAGAAAGGTTTTATCACAGATTTTTTTCGTGATGAGTGCTTTCTCAACCGTTTCCAATACTTGCGTCCGGACCGCCCTACACCATTCATGCGTCCGAATGATGAACTTTTGCAGCGGGTGTTGCGATTGCTTAGGGATATGCTGCACGAACAGCATAGCCGCTGTTCTCTCGATAACAAAAGCCACATCATGAGAGCACAACTTTACGAACTGCTTATGCTCTTAGCCCGGGCCGTTCCGGTTGGTGATGATATGTCACCGATGAATGCTAATCCCATAAACCGGCATATCAACTATTTCGTACAACTTGTTGACAACCATTTCCGTGAAGAGCATGGTGTAGAATATTATGCTCGACAAATGGCTGTCAGCAGTAACTATCTGAACAAAATCGTGCATTTAATATATGGTATGTCGACTAAAGCATATATCAACGATAAACTGCTTAAAGAAGCATGTCAGCAACTTATTTATACCCACAAGTCTCTGAAGGAAATAGCTCTGATGCTTTGTTTTGAGGATGTACCATACTTTGTTCGTTTTTTCAGCAAGAACAAGGGTATGTCACCCATTAAATACAGAGAATCCATGCAGGAGAAAATATAAAGTCACGAAAAGTACAATTACAGTCCGTTTTTGTTTATCTGTCAGTTGTGATACTTGCAGTAACTTTGCAAATCTGAAATTAAACGTAATATTTATTTATGAAAATGGAAGCAAACGGACGAAAAAAAATAAGAGCAGTGGTTGTCGGATGCGGCAATATGGGAAGAATCGGCGTGAGGTATCTTCTTGAAAAAGGAATTGATATTGTAGGAGCATTCGGAGTAAACCCGAAAACTCTCGGAGAGGATCTTGGCCTTGTAGCCGGACTTGACAAGCCACTTGGCATCAAGATTTCATCAAATTTAGCTGGCCTGTTGGATGAGACAAAACCCGATGTGGCTGTCCACGCCATGTACAGTACAATGGCGCAGAACGAGGCCGTCTTTACAACGCTTCTGGAACATGGAGTGAACATAGTCACAACTTGCGATGACAGTCACTACTCCCGGGATTTGGAGCCGGATGCTACCGGGCGCATTGACGCGGCTGCCAAGCGCGGTGGAGCCAGTCTTATTGGCACGGGCATCCAAGATGTGTTCTTCTTAAACATTGGATATGCGGCCGCAGGTGCATCGGCGTCACTTCACAGTATCGACCTTTCGATAACAAACAACCTTGACGACTATGGTCTTACCTCGGCGCAAGGCGCAGGAGTGGGTCTTATGCCGAAGGAATTCCAAGCTATGATAGAAAGCCGCAGACAAGCGCAGAGCGTTATGACCGCACCCATCAATAGTGCTATTTGCGTCAAATTCGGGCTGACTCCTATAAAACAGACACTCCGTCAATTACCAAAAGTCAATGACCATGCCGTATATTCAAATGCCCTGCAAAAGAAAGTTGAAGCAGGAAGGGTAACAGGCATCACGGAACAACTGACGACTGAAACGGCAGAAGGGGTTACCGTAAACTGCGAATACGGTCTTTACATATACGATGAGGGTGAATACGACGTAACAAGATGGCATCTGTACGGTAACCCTGACTGTGAACTTGAAATACCACGATGCAAGACTCCGGAAGGAACGATGGCGACTCTCATCAACCGCATTCCAGATGCCATCAATGCCGCTCCGGGGTATTATCCGAATTGCGAACTTGACATTGCCAGAATGTGCGTAGGTAATATGAGAATGTAAAAAAGAGATAACAATGAAGAATCAGATTAAATCCAAAGTCGGTGTAACCGCAAAAATCATTGCATTGATGCTGGCTGCCAATATCGCAGTATCATGTACAAACAAAACCACTGGAGGTAAGAATATGGTCACAGGAAATATGGCAAAAGCCGAAGACTGCAACTATGAGCTGAACGGTGTCAGATTCACGAAACTTTTCAATCCTGACATGGGTACGTTGAAGCAGTTAAACGATACAATAGTCTTTACTGCTAAAAAAGGTTCGGACTATTTCAGCGATCCGCAGGGACAGTGGAGCAACTTTACGGCTCCGATGCTTATGACAGAACTGGATAATACCAAGCCTTTCACTATAACTGTAAAAGTGGAGCCTGAATTCAATCCGGGCACCGAGGGTGTGTACTCGGCCGGCACTATCATAATTTATGCAAACGACAGTCATTGGCAAAAAATCTGCTACGAACAGGATGAAGCTGGGGCACATCGCCTGATTACCATGCGTACCGTAGGTCTGTCAGATGATGTCAACCATGAAATCAGTGAGTCAAAAAGCCTATGGCTGCGTCTTTCATCGGATACTAAGATCATAGGCAACTACTATTCCAAAGACGGGGAGCATTGGCAGCTGCTGCGTGACTACGCAAATGACTATCCAAAGCGTCTGTATATCGGTATCATGTCGCAATGTCCGCAGGATAGCATCCATATATGCCGCTATTCTGACATGGAGTTGGTATATCAACCTGTCAAGAATTTCAGAACAGGAGATTTGTAATCAGGAAAATCATTAAACCCAACGATATTACATAAGATACTTATACTGACCGCTAACGCAAGGCTTGGGTAGAATAGCTGTGCGTGGTGGTTTGTTAAGTGTTCGTCAATTCCGATAATTTTGCAACCAAATCAAAACATTAAAAGTAAAATATATATGAAACAGACTAAGATTTTAAGGATTGTCGTAATTGTTCTTGCGATAGGTGCTATCGCCCTGACCACATATAAAAAGATGAATAAACAAGAAGCGATCAATTCAAGTACAATGATGGAAAAGATGAAAGATAAACGCGTATTGGTTTTGTTCTTTTCACGAGCAGGCGATAACTACAAAGTCGGCAAGGTTGAAAAAGGAAATACCGCTTTTTTAGCTGAATACATAGCAGAAATAACCGATGCAGACGTGTTTGAAATTACTTCCAAAAAGAATTATGATATTCCTTATACGGAAATGTTGAAAGTGGTACGGGAGGAATGGAAAAATGATGAATACCCGGAGTTTAACAAGCCACTACGTACCATTAATGAATATGATATAATATTCGTAGGTGGACCGATCTGGTGGGGAACTTATCCGAGGGTAATGTTCTCTTTTTTCAAGGAACACGATCTGAATGGAAAAATTATCATTCCTTTTGTTACCCATGAAGGTAGTGGTCTCGGAAATACAAAAGTAGATTTGCAAAGGTTATTCCCTAAAGCCACTGTTATTGACGGATTTTCTATGCCCGGACAAGAAGCGAGGAAGCCGGAAGCCCGTGAAACTGTAAAGCAATGGCTTGACGGTTTGGATTTTCAAGATAAAGTCTTGTCGAAAAATGATAATACAGATGGCCTGACCGGTGCTACAACGCTAAATAATCAATTGACAGAGAAAGGCCAAAAATGCGAGAAACAAATCAAAAGAGTTCTGGACATCAAATTTCAAGATGGGCATATTGAGAAACGGGAATTGGTGGTCAAAGGAGTTGTCGATATGGGCCTCGGCACATTATGGAGTGCCACTAATCTTGGAGCAGACTTTGCGTGGGAAATAGGAAATCACTATGCTTGGGGAGAGACAGAACCCAAACAGAGCTATGTGGAAAACAATTATCCATATTATCGTCAAGCAATAGGAGATGATATAAGCAAGACATGGTACGATGCGGCTCAAAAGGAGCTGGGAGGTGATTGGCGGATGCCGACACGAGAGGAATGGGATGAATTGCTTTTCAGCGTCGAGCATGAGTGGGTATCTATACAAGGTAATCAAGGCTACTTGTTTACAGCAAAAAACGGTTCCCGTTTGTTTTTCCCGGCAAACGGCTATATATACGACCAAAACGTCGGTACACCTGACGAGGGGTATTATTGGGCATCAACATTCTCCAATATAGACAATGCCTATGTAACCTATCTGCCGTCAAATTCATGGGGGATGAGTAATTACGGACGACACATCGGAATAGGTATAAGGCCGGTTAAATAGCAGACTGACATATCTGCACTTTCAGCAATGCAATATAAATGAATTCATGTATAAACAATGAACATCCATGATATAATAAATAGTATCTATAAGCTGCCTTTAGCTTCTCTTGAGACTTTAACTCGTTCCGTGTCGGAAGTTGGATATCCTAAATGTTTTCATCTATTCCGAGAAAATAGAAAAGAAGCCAAATCTTATTTCATTAAAGAAGGGATTGTCCGGGCATACGCCAATAAAAAGGAAAAGGAAGTTACATTTTGGTTCGGTCAAGAAGGGGATTTGATATTCCCTTTACAAACTCTCTTTGCGGGTTTGGAAGAATATGCGAGTATAGAACTGCTGGAGGATAGCATTTTATACGAGATTGATTTGAAACGATTACGGGATTTGTATTTGACTGATATACACATAGCGAATTGGGGCCGTAGATTTGCAGAATACACTTGCATCAAATCTGAGCAGCTCTTTATTGCCCGGCAATTCAAGACACCGACAGAAATGTATAAGGAATTGCTAACCGAATGTCCGGACATAATACAACGGGTTCCGCTTGGAATTGTCGCTTCTTATTTGGGCATATCGCAAGTGAGTCTAAGCCGTATTCGTGCTAAAATCCGTTGATTTTTACTTGTGTAAAATCATTTTTTATCCTTTGTAAAAGAGAAACAAGGTAGGAATGATGAACTTTGCAACCTAAATAATGAAGATTATGATGAATTGGTTTCTTTTGATTTTATCAGGATGTATAGAGCTTGGTTTTACTTTCTGTTTGAGTAAAGCAAGTAAAGCAATAGGAGTAGAGAAAGGAATATGGAGTGTAGGTGCCGTAGCTGCCATTGCCTTGAGTTTGTTTCTCATATCGAAGGTTATTAAGACCTTGCCGATAGGAACAGCATACGCTGTCTGGACTGGTATCGGGGCAGTTGGTACAGTTCTAATAGGGATTATTTTCTTTAAAGAACCAGTTAGCTTTGGCAGGTTGTTTTTTATATCAACATTAATTATTTCTATTATAGGACTGAAAGCCGTATCTGCATAATTTTAACAGTATCAAAAAGAATAAGCACTGATAATACATTTATCAGTGCTTATTATATGCTATGTAATGAGATTATTGACACAAACAAGATAATAGAGATAATGAATAACAATAAAATATGGATTGATGGATGAAAACACCTGTGCTATACTTGCAACAGAAGAACCTATTTTTATAACATCTTCAATCCAATCGAATGGATAATATTGAAGAATAAATGAAAGTTAAAGGTGGTACAACATAAAAATCTTCAAATAGCCAATAAAACAGCATTTCTAATAATTGGGATTCTTGAATCGGCATGGGCACCATTGATACCGTTTGTCAAGGATACTTTCTCTCTCAACGAGGGAGAAATGGGTTTTTTAATGCTTTGTTCTGGATTAGGTGCATTGATAGGACTCCCCACAGCAGGAAAACTTTGTGTCAGATTTGGTGCCAAACCCATAGTTTACCTTGCCACTGTAGTTATGGTAATCTGTCTTATGTTGATAGGACTTATGATCAATGTTTGGGCTACGGCGGTAATGCTTGTTTTGTTCGGAGTATGCCTTATACTGATAGATGTTTCAGCCAATGTCAATGGCATTTCTATTGAACACAAAACTGGCAAACATTTGATGTCGGGGTTTCATGGCGGCCATTCCTTAGGCACGCTACTTGGATCTGCAACGATGAGCCTGCTGCTCACCATGGGTATGGTTCCGGCATGGGCTGTCGGGGTGTGTACTACTGCCACAATGGTTTTAATGCTATGGGGATGCAGAAATTTGCTTCCTAAAGAGGAATTATTGACTGAAAAACAGGTGGATAACAGGAGTGGTGGTTTTTTCCGCATTCCTATTATGGTCATTGTTGTAGGATTATCATGCTTTATTATGTATGCTGCCCAAGGTGCGGTAGCAGGTTGGGCAGCAATTTTTGTCAGTCAGGAAAGAGGTGTTGATATCCAATATGCAGGATTTTTTTATACAGCTTTTGCTGTGACCATGACAGTGATGCGATTGTATGGTAATAAAATTGCTGATTCATTGGGCCGTCATAGAGTAGTCGTTGGCGGAGCGTTTTTCGCTGTCGCTGGTTTTTTGCTCGTAATACTTATCCCCAATGTTATTACTACTGCACTGGGGTTTAGCATGATCGGTATTGGGGCAGCCAATATTGTCCCCCAACTGGTCTCTTTTGCTGGCGGTATTAAGGGAATGGCCATACAAAACATAATTAGTTTAATAAATGCTTTTGGCTTTACAGGGCTGTTGATGGGACCTGTAGTAATAGGTCTCATCGCAAAAAATTATGGATTACATACATCTTTCGCGTTTATAGCGGTATCGGTGTTTGTTGTAGCCATTGTTGCATATCGAATTTTAAAGAAAACAAATTCATAAATCTAAGTTAAGTTTTTACCAGCCATTTTTCCTATTAAAGTTAAGATGACTTATATAAAAAAGCTAAACAGAATGTTAATCATAAAATTATAACTAAAACAGAAGGATTTATGGAACAGAATAACAGACCCAAAATTATTTGCCACATGGTAAAGATACAGTGTTATTGTGTTTATAGCACTCCATTGGTTTTGTAATAAGATAAAGTAAACATAGATTCCAAGTAAAAACGAAAACTTAAAAATTTATACATCTCATGGATTTGCTGAAACAATATCAAGTTGTTTGACATATTTGTGGTTTCCCCTCCTTGCTTAATATATGTTTATAAATTATGGTAAAAGCGAAAGTTCCGTTACAAATAAAAATACTCGTAAATAATTTCATTATACTGCTTGTAATAGGCTATATAGCTGGTATTTTATTGCATGAACAGGAGCGGATACGAGAAATAGAGATGGAAAGCAGGGATATTAGAGAAATCGCAAAGAATATAAATAAAGTTCACCGTTCTATTACAGAACTTGCCACACAGGGTGAGGGTGTGCTTGGCTGGGACGACAAGGACAGTCGTGCCTATCGTTCCAAACGCCTCAATACAGACAGCCTGCTGCTCACGCTTCGTCGGGAGTGCGTCCGTTTCGTGCGCCCCGAACAGGTCGATACGCTGCGGATGCTGCTGGCGGCCAAAGAGATGCACCTGCTGCGTATCATGCAGAGCTTTCGCCAACGGGTGGCGATGGACAGTCTGATCGTCCAACAACTGCCTACGGTCGTCAAAAGTGCGAGCAAACCCCGCATTGAAATACGACGCAAAAAAGGCATCGCGGGATTTTTCGGCAAGAAGGACACGATACGGATATATCCGCCGTCGAGAAACCTGCGCACGCTGAACAGCCAAATAAATACTTTGCGGGATACGCCGACCTTTGATTTCAATGATCCGGTGGACAGCCTGCGCCGGCAAAACAGACAGTTGAACCGCGAACTGTCGGCGCTTATCTCCCTGCTGGACGGGCAGGCGCAGATGGCTTTCGACTTCCGGGAAAAACGAATAGCCGACATGAGGCAGACCTCTTTCCGCATACTCTCCTGCGTGCTGGGCGTGGCGATCCTGCTGCTTATCCTCTCGTATGTCATCATCCAACGGGACTTACGGCGGCGGGAGGCCGGAGAGCGCAAGTTGAAAGAGATTATCGGGCAGAACCGCGATCTGCTGGATATGCGCAAGAAAATCATCCTGACGATTTCCCACGACATACGCGCCCCGTTGAGCATCATCAACGGCAGCGCGGAGCTGGCGATGGACACGCGCGACCGCAAGAAGCGCAACAGCCATCTGGCCAATATCGGCATATTGTGCAAACATATCCTGCACCTGCTGAACAACCTCTTGGACGTGTACCGTCTCAACGAGGCGAAGGAGACCCGCAACGACACCCCTTTCCGGCTTTCCGACCTGCTGGAACGCATCGCGGCGGGATTCACCCGCGCCGCCAACGACAAAGGGCTTCTCTTCCAGTGCGATTTCGAGGGCACGGACGTTACGGTCTGCGGCGACAGCGACCGCATCGAGCAGATCGCGGACAACCTGCTCTCGAACGCCGTCAAGTTCACCGGGGCGGGAAACATCCGCTTCACAGCCCGCTACGAAAACGGAACGCTTCTGCTGACCGTCGAAGATACGGGTATCGGCATGAGCGAGGAAACGGCGGCACGCATCTTCGACCCGTTCGTGCGTTCGGCTCCCGACACGAATGCCGAAGGTTTCGGCTTGGGGCTGTCGATCACGAAAGGGCTGGTCGGGCTGTTGGGCGGGGAGATTGCCGTCGCCAGCGAAGTCGGCAAGGGCAGCACGTTCCGCGTGTCGCTCCCCCTGCCGCTGACGGACGAGACGGTGGAGAGCGAGGAGCGGATTTCCAATCCCTCCGCACGTCTTCCGCAGCGTGTCCTCGCCATCGACGACGACCCGTTGCAGCTCGAAATCGTCAGGGAGATGCTCGAACGCAGCGGCGTCTCCTGCACGACCTGCGGGAATACCCGTGCACTGGTCGGGGAGATGCGCAAGGCGGACTACGACCTGCTCCTGTCGGATATACAGATGGCCGGAACGAACGGTTTCGAGCTGCTGGAACTGCTGCGCAACTCCAATATCGGCAATTCGCGCACGATTCCGGTCGTCGCCATGACCGCACGGGGCGACAAGGAACGAGAGGCTTTCGCCTCCGCCGGATTCGCCGCCTGCATCTACAAGCCGTTCTCGATGCACGAGCTGCTCGACCTTATCGCCTCCGTGGTGAGCGACACGAAGCCGGAAGAGGTATCTGCGGATTTCGCCTCTCTCACAGCGGACGTGAAGGACAAAAAGCGGCTGCTCCGGACATTCATCGAAGCCTCCCGCAAGGACATCGCGCAGCTCCGCGAGGCGGACAACGACCGCGAACGATTGCGAGAGATTATCCACCGTATGCTGCCGATGTGGGAGCTGCTGCAAACGGACGAACTGCTGCACGCCTACCGGGACGTGCTGCACGACGACAAGGCGGACGACGGAGCGGTCGGGGAATACACGCGACGGGTCATAGACCGTACCGTCCTGCTGATCGCAGAAGCGGAAAACGAAATGAAAAGAGTGACGGATGAAACGGAAGGTCCTGATCGTTGAAGATAACGTCGGCCTGTCGCAGATGCAGAAAGACTGGCTGCTGCAAGCCGGGTACGAGGTAACGACGGCCATCGACGAGCCTGCGGCACGGCGACTGCTCCGCAGGACGGCGTTCGATTTGATCCTCTCGGACGTGCGGCTGCCCGAAGGGGACGGCATCTCCCTCTTGGAATGGACGCGCGAGGAGAAAATGACGATGCCGTATATCATCATGACGGAGTACGCAACGGTGTCCGACGCGGTACGTGCCATCCGTTCGGGCGCGAAAGACTACCTGCCCAAGCCTGTACATAAAGAGCGGCTGCTGGAAATGGCCGACGAGATACTGCACCCGCTTTCTACCGTGCAACGGGAGGAAAAGGTGCTGTTCCGACGGCGCAGCGTACAAGCCCGCCATGTGGAGCGGCTCGCCGCGCTGGTCGCGCCGTCGGACATGTCGGTCTTGATTCTCGGTGCGAACGGGACGGGCAAGGAATCCGTCGCCCGCAATATCCATCGGTCGAGCGAACGGCGGAACATGCCGTTCGTGGCCGTAAACTGCGGCGTGCTGCCCAAAGAACTCGCCGTCTCCCTCTTTTTCGGACATGCCAAGGGAGCGTTCACGGGAGCCGACGCGAACAGGGAGGGATATTTCAGTATGGCCGAAGGCGGGACGCTGTTTCTGGACGAAATCGGCACAATGCCCTATGAAATACAGGCCATGCTGCTCAGGGTATTGCAGGAAAACACCTACCTGCCCGTCGGCGGCAGACGGGAGCGGAAAGCGGACGTGCGGATCGTCGCGGCCACGAACGAGGATATGGCAAAAGCGATTCGGGACGGTCGTTTTCGGGAGGACTTGTACCACCGGCTCTGCGAGTTCGAGATCCGGCTGCCGCTCCTCTCGGAGTGTCCCGACGACATCCTGCCGCTCGCCGAGTTCTTTCGGGAGCGCTACTCGAAAGAGCTGCGGCGCGAAACATGCGGGTTCACGGAGAAAGCCGCCGAACGACTGCTCGCCTACGCATGGCCGGGCAACGTGCGGGAGTTGCAGAATAAGGTCAGACGGGCGGTGCTGCTGGCCGAAAGCGGCATCGTCCGTGTGGCGGACATGGGATTGGAGCCAGCAGAACCGACAAGCGACGCGGGGTATTCGCTGGCCATCCGGGACGAGGCGGGCGAGAAACGGCGTATCGTCGAAGCCCTGAAACGGTGCGGCGGAAACCGCACGGAGGCGGCAAAACTGCTGCGCATCGACCGCGCCACCCTCTACCGTAAAATGAGAAAATACGGACTGAATGAATAATTAACGGACTTATAGCCCTTGCATCTCACTGAAAAGGTGTATATTTGGGCTGGAAATAGATAAAAATAGCGGTGGAGGCCGACAGCCTGCCGCCGTAATTATACATAAGTACGCAAGACGTTTCCGGCGTGAATCTGGAAAATTGACTGAAAGGGACTATTGCGTGAGGCTTATGCTATGCTTTTGCGTAGCGTGCGCTCACGTACTCCTTTCAGGGCATTCCAGAGCCTACGTCGGAGGTGGTGTAGATGCACGCTACTTTTTATTTGGGCAAAGGATATGGCAAAGGTACGGATAGTTGTCGCAATGACATTGGACGGCTGTCTCCCCACAAAGGAGGACGGGCGGTTGGAGTGGTTGAAAACAGACCGCAGGGGCTTTCGCCGCTGGTACGGATCGTGCGACCGCCGTCTGTCGGACGACGAACCCTTCGTCGATTTTCTCTGTATGAAAGACCGCCCCGACAATCGGGCGACCTATCTGGCCGAGATCTACGATGCCGGACACCTGCGCCTGCTGCGCGGTCTTTTCCTCTATCATGCAGTCGATGAAATCGTCTTCTACCTGCTGCCCGTAATCCGGCGCGGCAGTGTCTCCATCGTCGGGGAATTTTCCGCTGCGGAGTGGAAATGCGTACAGATAAGACGGTACGAGAACGGCATTTGCCGCATCGTTTACCGCAAGTTGTTGCAATAGACTGTTGCAAGGTGCGAAAAAACGTTGCAGCCTGCAACACGAAAAATCAGTCCTAAACAGAAGACCGAAAAAATATATCGTTGAACGTCAGGAAGATATTTTCAAATATGCTTCCGATCTTCGTTTCAGGTTCGGGGTTTGTCCCTTGTTTCCATGAGACCCGTTGCGCAACAGGGCAGGAAACAATGAAGTACGAATCTGATAAACCCGAACGATATGGACTACCATACATTGACCGAAAGCGACTTTTTCCGCTTCGTCAGCCAGAATACGGAGGCTGCCGACATTCGGGCGGCCTACGATGAGTTTTCACAAACGATATTCCGCTCCTACGTGGAGGCGGGCAATCCCCATCGGTTGCTTTTCGCGTTGATTTACGCGGAGGTAGAGCTGCAAAGCCTCTATGACACCCTTCCCGATGGAAAGGACGGGCAAGCCGCCTATCTGAAAAAAGCCCTTGCGCTCGTGCGGCGTATGCTGGAAAACCTGCAAGCCCAAGTGCCGCCACTGTCCGCCGCACAAAAATCAGACATTCAACCCCCGCCTTTCCGTTGGACGGGTACGCTGATCGAGTTGGTCGAACTTATCTACGGTTTGCAGGAAATCGGCTGTATCAATGACGGCGAAGCCTCAATCAATGAATTGACAGGGTATTTGGGTAAATTGTTAGGCGTAGAAATAAAGGACATCCTCTGTTATAATACCTATGCCAACATAAAACACCGCAAAAATGAAAGCCGTACCTATTTCCTCGACAAAATGCGCGAGCGTCTGAACCTGCGGATGCAGCGCGACGACGCCAAAGAGCAGGCAAGACGATAAATAAACGGAAGGGCTATCGTGTGTCCTTCCGTTTATTTTTCATACCTTTGTGCTATAAATTATTCGTTATCAATGGAAAAAGAAAATACAACATCTTTATACAATCCCGATTTTATCCGGGAAATCAAACAGATCGTAACGCAAGCCCGCCAAAAGGCGTATGCCGCGATCAATTCGGCAATGGTCGAAGCGTATTGGCAGATGGGCAGGCGTATCGTGGAGCAGGAGCAGCAGGGGAAAGACCGTGCCGATTACGGCACGCAGTTGTTGAAATCGCTCTCGAAAGAGCTTACGGCGGAGTTCGGGAAAGGGTTTTCCGTTCCTGCATTATATCACTATCGCTCTTTCTACCTGACCTTCCCCGAAATATTATCTACACCGTGGAGAATATTGTCATGGTCGCATTACAAGCGGCTGCTGAGCGTTTCCAATGCCGAAGCGCGTGCATGGTATCTGAAAGAGGCCGCCGAGCAGATGTGGAGCTACCGCACCCTCGACCGCAATATCGGCTCGCAGTATTACGAACGGCTGCTACTCTCGCAGCACAAAGATACAGTAGAGGCTGAGATGCGGACGCTGACCCAGCCGTTCGAGCGCGACCGTATGGAGTTCATCAAGAACCCGACCGTCGCGGAGTTCATCGGCCTTGCGCCGAACAGCGACTTTTCGGAAACGGAGCTGGAAGGTGCGATCATCGGCAACCTGCAAAAGTTCCTGCTCGAATTGGGCAAGGGCTTCTCGTTCGTGGCGCGGCAGAAACTGATCCGTACCGAGAAAAAGGATTATTTCATCGACCTCGTTTTCTACAACTATATTCTCAAATCGTTCGTGCTGATCGACCTCAAAACGACGACCATCACCCACCAAGACGTGGGACAGATGGATATGTACGTTCGGATGTACGACGAGCGTGTACGCGGCGAGGGCGACAATCCGACCATCGGCATCGTCCTCTGTTCGGAAACGGACGAGGACATCGCCCGTTACTCCGTGCTGCACGACAACGACCGCCTGTTCGCCTCGAAATACATGCTTTATATGCCTACGGAGAAGGAGTTGCGGGAGGAGATAGCACGGCAGAAGGAGTTTTTCCGCTTGCAGCACGATCATTCCCCGAAGGAGGAGATATAGCCATGTTCTATGACGACGGATATATTTTCGATGACGCGACGGACATGGACGATATGCCTTTCTTTTCAGAGAGCAAACGGTTCGCCAGCCTCGAAAATTACGAGAAAATGCTGTTGCGGGATTATATCCGCTCGTGTATTCGGGAGCATTGGGAGTATTCCGGCAGTTTCCCGAAAGAGAACGAGTTAATTGAAATCCGCAAACGAACCCTGAGCGTATTGGAGGAAGACTGGCATATCGTTCTGAAAAACGACAAACAATGGCGGCAATTCTTTCAGGACAATGTGAAGGCGGCCATCGCCAAACTACAAAAGGAAACGGAGGGCAACGACTAATCGCTGCCCTCCGTCGTTTTCCGGTTCCGGCTATTTCTGTTGCAGCAAGTGCGCTAATGCCGGGTCGTTCTGTATTCGCTCCAATTCATCGGCGACAATCTGCCTCACGTCGGCTTTGATACGGTTGTAGTTCTCCTGTATCATCTCTTTCATGCAGTCCTTTCCGTTCTCGTCCGTGAAATCGGTAATGACGGGTATGGGCTTGTAGGCTTTCTCCTCCCGTTTTACTTTTTCAGCGTCCACGACGATCTCGCAGTGGAAAATCTTCTGCTCGATGCGCTCGTCGAACGTGTCGGCTACCGAGCCGACGAACATTCCCTGCGTCAGAGAGGAAATCTTCGAGGGTGGAATGAGCGAATCCATCTGGGTATTGATGGAGGTGGACTTGTCGTTGCGGTTGATGGTGATGCTCTGCCGCTTCTGCAAGACCTTTCCGAAGCGTTCGGAGAGCGTCTTGGCCGTTTCCCCGACCACCTGACCGGAGAAGATATTGCCGACGGTGTTCATCACGACTTTGGCCTCCTTGTCGCCATAGTCGCGTACCAACTGGGAGAAATCCTGAAAGCCTAACAGCACGGCCACCTTGTTGCTTCGCGCCGTTGCAATCAGGTTGTCCAAACCCTTGAAATAGATGGTCGGCAGCTCGTCGATGATGATCGAGGATTTGAGTTTTCCTTTCTTATTGACGAGTTTCACGATGCGGCTGTTGTAAAGACCGAGAGCCGCGCCATAGATGTTTTGCCTGTCTGGATTATTACCCACGCAGAGGATTTTCGGCTCCTGCGGGTTGTTGATGTCGAGCGTAAACTCGCTGTCGGACATGACCCAATAGAGCTGGGGCGAAATCATGCGCGAGAGCGGGATTTTCGCCGACGCGATCTGCCCCTGAAGCTGCTCGGCAGCCCCTCCGAGCCATGCGTCCATGAACGGCGAAAGGTAGTTTTCGAGTTCGGGATAAGAGGAAAGTATCGGGAAAATATCCTCGTACCTGCGGTTCAGAAACTCGACGGCGTGCGGGAAGGTGCAATATTTCCCGTTCTGGTAGATTTTGAGATACCAAATGATTGCCGCAAAGAGGATTATGGGCGATTCCACGAAGAAGTCGCCCTGCTTCTGTACCCACGTCTTGTTCAAATTAAGCATGATCGTGTAGGCGCTCTCGTATGCGTCGGTAATGTCTTCCATGAAGTCGGGATGTATGGGGTTGCAGCGGTGCGAGCGTCGCGGGTCGTCGAAATTAATTACATAGAATTTCGGCTTCACCTCGTAGCCGTCCAAGTGGTTCATCAGGTGGTTGTAGGCAATGGTCGAGAGGTCTGGAAACTTGAAGTCGTAGATATACATCGAGTAGCCCTTTTCGATCTGCTGCTTGATGTAGGAATTGACTACGGCGTATGATTTTCCGCTGCCCGGCGTGCCCAATACGATGGAGGCACGCTGGGGCAAAAGAATGTTGATCCAGCCGTTGTGCCACCTCTTTTTGTAGTAGAAACGGGTGGGCAGGTTCACGGAGTATTCGTTGGTCAGAAGGCGTGTCTCCTGCATGAACGATTCGTTCTCGTTGTTGAACGGGTCGTCCATGAGGTTGTTCTTCAAAAGGCGGCTCGCCCACAATCCCGCC
>ENA-OOWK01000828-OOWK01000828.1-human-gut-metagenome-genome-assembly--contig:-NODE-828-length-18711-cov-2.213819_pt1 | contig 18711 bp, 20 predicted proteins | sample MGYA00241405_ERZ501317 | MGnify/ENA primary metagenome ERZ501317 (study PRJEB25962, sample SAMEA1972440) | human gut metagenome | biome: human gut; feature: human-associated habitat; material: faeces... | reverse complement strand
GCTTGAAAACCGGATGAAGGAGCTGGAGGAGTTAGTCATCGGTTAAAAGGTTGGATATTTCCGGGTCGAGCCTGCCCCGGTATTCGAATGTCTCTTTCAGCTCGCACGCCCTGTCGAGCCATTTGCGCCCTTCCTTCCTGCGGCCCAGCCGCGAACAGGCGATGGCTTTCAGATAGCACGCCTCGGCCGATTCGGGCAGCGCGGAGAGTACTTCGTAAGCGCGGTCGTCATGGCCGAGCGAGAGCAGCACGATAGCCGTATTTCGGTCATGGTAAGGAGCCAATATCGTGAGGGCTTCGTCGTAGCGCCTTTCATCGAGCAGCTTCATGCCCCGCGCATAGAGCGTATCGGGTACGGTCGTATGGATCGTATCCTTCACCATGCCTACGCGCCGCAGGTCGTATTTGAAATCGACCGAGCGAAGCAGCGGATAGAGCCGCTCCCGAATATATTTATACTCCCGCGGATACCGGCCGCGCAGAGCCGCTTCGCGTCGGTCGGGATTCTTCTCCGCACCGAGCAGCGCAAGGATCGCCTCGCGGTGCGGCAGACTGTCCGAGGCGGCGATCAAGCGCCCCAGCTCCGTCCAGTTCTCGCCTACGGAGCGCACGGCGATCAGCGTATCGACCTGCCGCCCGAAACGCTCTCCCAGACACCGTTTGAGCGACAGGGCACGCTCGCGGGCCAGACGCTCGTTGAGCGCAAGCGCTCCTTCCGGTGATGCCGAAGCGGTCAGCACGATACTGTCCACGTAAAATTCCCGCTGGTTTATCAGTCCGTCCATCAGGGCTTCGATGCGGGCGAGCTGAACGGCGTTGGTTTCCAGCGTGTCGATAATGTCCGATTTGCCGACTTCGAAGGCAAGGTAGTTGCGGTCTTTGACCACGGCATACTTCTCGATCACTTTGGTTAGGTAGCGCCTCGTGGTGTCCGTGAAGGTCAGCATCGAGGATATGTTGTATTCCAGCGTATCGAGCGACGGCATATCGTAACGGCTGCCATCCAGCCCTACGACCGCTCCCGCAAGTGTGACGTGCATTGTCTTGCCTTCGCCTTTGGTCGGGACTTCCTGCGTGTAGTAATAGCTGATCTTCTCACGGCCTTCGACGATGGAATCCAGCCGCACGCCCTCCGGGTAGGGATGCTTGACGAAACGCTCGAAAGCACGCTGCTCGGCAGCCGCATCGGGCTTGAAGACCCGCACGTATCGGTCGAACTGCCAGTAGTTGCGATCCTGCACGCGGCTGAACAACTCGCCCCGGATACTGATCTGCTGAAGCGGTACGAGGCTGTCCGTCTTGTGGAGCATGGGTGTTACGGCCACGTTCTGACAATTGCCCTGCAACTGGCGCGGCAGCTCGATCACGAAGTCAATGCAGACCTTGCCCATACGCTCGGCGACGGTGCGCGATTTGGCCACCACGACCACCTCGTCGAGTTCGAGCGACATGACGCGCTCGCCGTTTTCGAGCATAGTCGTAGGCAGGAAATAGACGGGTTGCAGGCTGTCGCGGTGCTTGTATTCGATATATTGCGGTGCGGATTCCTTTTTCGGCTCCTGCTTTTGTGCTTTGGGCGCATAGTTCGCCCGTGCGCCCAAGCCCCGGCGCTGAAGCCTGCCCGTAACGGTACAACCGCCCAGCAGCAGGCACACAACGAGGCTATGCAATAACATCTTCTTCATTGTTTTATAACTTTTTTCTTATCATAAGCCGAGAAGACGGGCCGACTATCTCCATGTAATCGACGCCCGTGCTTGTTGACTTTGCCCGTAGATGTCCGTAATCGTAAAGACGAATTCCGTCCGCTCGGCATAGGAAGAGTTGGCGGTAAAAATATGTTGTCCGGTTTCGAGGGTTACAGGACTGTCGGGGTGTAACATGGAACCGCCATACGAAACCCTGCAATTCGTCGAGGTCGTCGTATAACTTACGGTATAGTCGCCCGCGTATTCGGTCGAACGGATGATCAGCGTCATCGGACTGTCCGAATAGAGAGTCGCCGAGGACATGGTTCGTATCATTGCAGAGAATTTCGGATAACGGGACGTTACCGTGCATTGCCGCTGTACGCTATGGCCGCTGCCGTCGCTTACCTGCACCGTAACCGTCAGCTCGCCGGTGACACGGGTGTCGAGCAAGAAACTGTGGGTTCCATTGCCTAACATGGCTTCATTGCCGCCGAGCCCTGTCCCTGCGGGAAATACGAAAACGGCCTGCGGATCGGAACAAGTGAAGGTAGAGATTGCGGCGTCATCGCTTCCGCTGATTTCCAACGTAAAAGTGGCGGGATTGCCGACGACGATTGCCGAAGGCGGTGTCAGCGTAACATCGAGAGAGGGTTTTTCGACCGCCTCGGTCGTCAGCGTACGGCGAATTTCATAATCATAGGCATCCCGCAGGACGAATGTCAGCATGGCTTCGCCTGCAACTGTCGCGCAGTATCCGATCCGTGCTGTTTTAGTTCCGGCTCCGCCGGGCAATGTGACGGGAATTCCGGTCGTCATGGCCATACCATCGAATGTTATCGTACCTTCGCCCTTCTCCTGTTCGACGGTCAGCGTGTAGCGACCGTCGGGATCGGTACTCTCGACCCTCATCTCGGTAAAGATATTGTCGCCCACGCTGCACGTCTGAGGTAGTTCCGTGAAGGCCACTCCGAGCGTCGAAAGACGCATATCCGCCGCATTGGCCCCCGAAATCGTCACATCGAGGTTATAATGACGGTTACGCAGGATGTCGAAAGACGTCGTGGCGTTGCTGCCGGGATAGATGTAATAATCGACCTTACGGCCCGACGCCTCGCCTTCGAGATGGATGCAGGTGGCGTATTGCGGGGCGTTTTCGCGGCTGCGCTGCTGCGGGTCGGAGATACCCGGCACTTCGCCCTGAGCGTTTTCGGGAAGGTAAAGAACAACGGAGTAGCTGCGTCCGGAAAGGACGCTCTGCGGAAAGGATGTCACTTCGCTGTCCGCTGTGGGTTTGCTTTCAGCGAAGAACGGCACGCAGGACGGTACGCCCGTTACCTGACAGGATCGGAGTTCGAAATCCGTAAAGGCGCCGGCCGTCGTGACGTTCAGAGTCTGTTTTGCCACACATCGTCGGAGGAGTATCGCGACATCGGTAGCCCCCGATACGGTGAAAGACTGCCGGCCGCTCATCGCAAACCTTTCATCGGTATCTCCCGATACATCGGGAACGTACATCGCTTCCTGCAATCGCAGGAGTGTCATCGGCCCCATGTCTTCCTTCGTATTGGCGATGGCATACGCTTCATAGCGGCCGTGGGCCATCGTCATCGTCCGCGAAGCATTTCCTGCGGTCAGATAGTGATGTTCCAGCGAACCCGTCTGTACGTTATGCAGGTAAAGGTTCACGTCTGCAATGGCATTTTCATCCTCCGAATTTCGTGTCGGAAATCCGTTGTCCGCAGCCGCAAAAGATATTTCCACCTGCGAAGCGGCAGCTTCGGGGGACTGCGGCCCATCGGGCGGATAGCAGCCGCTATCCTTCGTACAGGATGCGAACAGAAGCGGCAATAATCCTAAAAACAAGAGCTTTTTCATATCTCGATATTCTAAAACATATAAGAGAAAGAGGCTTCCAGCTTCGCCGGAGCCAGTGCGATACGGCGGTAATGCCGCAGAAAGACATCGTCGTCGGGCGGCGGTGCGGGATTCCAGCGCGTATCGTTCATGTAATACAGGCCGAGGCCGCCTTCGAGCGAGAAGTTCCACCGCCTATGCAGCATCCACGAATAGCCCGCGCTGGCACCTACACCGACAGTCCAGCCGTTGTAGCGTTTGTTCCGGTTCCCAACGCGATACTGTGCGACGGCCGAGTGCACGCCCCAAAAGAAGCCGACGTGCGGCTCGAAGCGCCAGCGGCGTACACCCACGACGGCTCCCAGCACTTTGGTTCGCAGGCTTTCGGTCGAGATCGGGTTCCAGTATGCCGACGCTTCGACAGACCATTTTTCCGCTACGGCCACATCTACGCCGGCATTGACGGTTCCCGTTGCCAGTCCCAGCGTATTGACGCGCACGGCCGTATATTGAGCCGAAGCCGCGTTCGCCACGAGGACGAACAGCAGCAGTACAAATAATCTTTTCATCATGTTTCTATGTTTGTTGGAATGAGTAACCGCCGCATCCGGCAAAAGGTATCGGCGGAGCGTTGAGAGAGGTTAATCGATCTGAAATTCGGGAACGACATTGCAGTTTTCCCATGCGGTAAAGGAATACTCCGGCTCCCGCGACAGCTCCTTGCGGGGATAGTGGCCGATGAAGTTGCTCCACCAGACGGCGACCGTTTTCCCTCCGATCCCCTTGAACGTGCAGCGGCTTCCTATCGGAACTACGAACGCCTGTTTTTCCTGATCGATCCGGTACGCGCCGTCGCAACTTATCTCGACCAGATCGACATGGGTATAGATATAGACGGCTTCCTGCACGAAGTCCACGTAGAGCGTATCCCGAAAACTTTTCATGGGATGGCGGTACGGGTTTTCCGCTGAGACGAACTGCGTGAGGCCGCGATCCGCATACCAACCTCCGACTTTCGATCCGTCCACCGGTTTGAGAGGCACGAGCGGCCCGTCATCCAACGACAATATCATCACGCGATTGTCTTCGGGCGTATAGGAGGAACTCCATTTTACGACCGTCATATTCTCTTTATCGACGCCTCCCCGACCGCGGTGGGTAGTCCCGCGCTTCCAGTAGGTATATATCGTCAGGAGATTGTAAAAGTCGTGCGTAAACGTTTTTGTATAGCTGTACCCGTCCGTGTTGCTTACAACCACTTCATAGACGAGCCGGTAATTGTCGGCGGTAAACACCTCTCCGGGGATGTAGTCCACCGAAAAACTGTACACGCCCGAAGGGTCGTTCAGCGGGAGGGTGACGGACGAGGTGAGCGGCTGCCCGTTGAAGAGGAAGGCTCCGTGCTGGCCTTGTAGAAGGCGAACCGTCGCCGAGAGGTCGCCGGCCTTTTGCGGGTCGTCCACGGTGATCGTAAGCTGCCGGCCGGGATCGTACAGGCAGTACCCCTCGAACTGGTAGCCCTCGAAAGGGAAGTTGTCCGAAATCCCGACCTCGAACGCATCGACGCGGGTATCGACCACGTTTTCGCCCTTGATGACGATATTGAGCGTATATACCGTATTGCGGCGCACGTCGAAGTTGGTCGTGTTGTTCTCTCCCAGATATACGTCGTAGGTCAGCAGTTTGCCTTCGCGCTGTGCCTTGATCCGCAGGAAGGTCGCTCCTTCGGGTGCGTTGCCGGCGCATTTCTGCTCCTGCGAGGTTATCCCCGGCACTTCGCCCCGACAGTTCTCCGCCAAGAAGAATGTGCGCGATGCCTTGCGGTTCTCATATGATGCGATCGCCGAAAGCTCGGAAGAGGTGAGCTCACGGGCCTGCTGATCCTCCGCGAACAGCGTGGTGACACCTGCCATATCCATCACCTGCACGGATTGGAGCTTCAGGTCGTAGTCCACCCCGTAGAAGGAGATGTTGCAGACGATTTTGGCTACGTTGCGCCGAACGGTGACCGTAGCCTCCGGCATCCCTTTCCCGACCGTACATTCCGCATATCCGGACATGGGCAGCGACGTGTAACTCCGGGGTACGCGGAACTCATAGGCCGACAGCGTCTTCCGGCTCATCGGGCCCATATCTTCATGTAAATTGGCTACGGCATACACATCGTACCGGCCGGCGGGAATGGAACGCTCCAATACGCCGCCCTGCACGTAAAAGTGCTGCGACGGGCGTATGCCCTGCGGATCGAAGAGGAAAACGTTTATGTCCTTGACGGCCCGTTCGTCCGCGGCTCGGGTAATCGCCTGCGTTGCTTCCGGACACACCCGCAGCGTAAAGCGGGTCGCAGACTCCGCAGCCGGAACAATATCTTCTTTGGAACAACCGACCGCCGAAGCGAGCAGCGGCATAATTAAAATCAGTAGGTTTCTCATAATGAAAAATGGAAAAAAGGGAAAAGACAGGGACGATTGCACCCTGTCCCTTCCCTTCCGATGTTACATACCGATATTGACATCCTGATTGAACGGCCCTTCCCAGTCTGCGGGGGTGATCGTCACGGCCACGTCGGCACCCGTCAGGCCGCTGATATTCACCGTTACGCGGCGGTAGGTATTGCGGTTGATAGCCTTCCCCGAATCCCCGGCAAGTTCGATCTCGTAACTCACGGGCATCTGGTCGTCCGTCGTTCCGAAATCCCCGTCATGATCGTAAATGCCTTCGAGGGTCAGCAGTACGCTCTCGGCAGCCTTATCGTCCTCATTGCCGTAGATATAGAACAGATTGGCATATTTCCCGCTCTGCTCTTTCGCTGCCTGCGTATGGCTGAAAGTCTGTGCTGCGGACAGAGGCATGGTCTCCCCTGAATACTCGCGGTTTTGGGTTCCTCCGGAATGCGACGTGCCGACGTCGAAATAGAAGACCGAGGATGCCGCACGGGAAACAGTCGCCGAAGCGATCCGCACGCGACCGGGGTATGCAGAGGCGAACTTGCTGTCGGTCGTAGCCTGTACGGCTACCTTCGACACGAGCCTTTCGAGCGCGATCGGTGGTCGTCTGCCCGGCCTGTGCGATAACCTGCGTCGCCGAGCCGGTCATGGTAAACCCTGCGGAGCGTTTGGCCTTCGTCGTCACCTCGTCGAACGTACCGTTATAGTCCGCGATCTCGCTCTCGGTCTGGCTTCGCAGGTCGTCCAGTGTGCCGATCCCGGAAAGGGCGCTGCCGTTGGCGATGGCATAGAAGCTGTACGTTTGCCCCGGCGCGGCGTCCGGTACGGGAATGGTCGCCGTCTGTCCCGAAATCTCCGCAGCGGTGAAGTTGCGTTGCAGTACGGCGTCCCCGCTGCCGTCGAACACGAACAGCGTGAGCGTGCCGATCTTCTTCTCCCAGCTCTCGGCCGCAGCCGTCTGGTCGAAGAAGGCGCGGGTTTCGGGCGTCTTGTCCGTCAGGGTGATTTTCACTACGCTGCCCGTCGCCGAGTCTGCGATCTCGTCGGTGTGCTTGTTGCAGGAGGCCAGCATGGCCAGGGCAGCCGTGGCTGCCAAAATCATCTTTTTCATAGATTTAATTGATTTTATGCCGCTTCGTGCGGCGGTTAATAAAAAGTGGTGGATGAATGTCAGTCGATGATGAATTTCAGTCCTATTCCGAACTGCGTGTGGAAATGCCCTGTCGTCGTGCCCCAGAGCACACGCTCGCGGCCCGATATGCAGAGCACGATGCGGTCGGTGATATAGGCTTCCGCCTCCAGCGTCACCGCGCCTCCGTAGAGAAATCCCTCACAGCTTCGGATCGTGGAGCCGTCGTACAGCATTTTATCTCCCCAGTTCACCGTCTCGTACCCCAACATGGCCGAGCCGCCGATGTAGAAAAAGAAGGTCTTGGAGCCGTCCGCGAGAAACTTATAGTAGTAGCCCCCTTCGCCCGTGAACTGCGCCACGGGGATACTCCCGGCTTTGTAGGGGTAATTGCGGCAAAGGTACTCCGCCCCGAAGACCCACTTGTTCGCACGGCCCGCATAACGGCTCATGGCCGCTCCGAAGTAGTATCCCGTGGTGCTGCGCCCGGAGGCGGAGTACCAGCCGTCCGCCATGCCCGCGCGTACCTCCAGCCCCCGCATTCCGGGCAGGGTACGCTGGGCATGGGCTTCTGGAGCTAAAGCCAGACCGAGGGCCAGCGACAGCAGCAATGCCAACCGTTTCATGCTATTTGACCTTTAATTCGTTGATGACCTCGGCACGCACCAGATCGGCATTTTCGACCGTAAAGGTCTGGTGGCGTCCGCCTTCTTTCTCATAGAGTTCCACCACGAGGTGCTTGTCGTCGGGAATGGTGAACTTCGGAAGCGTGAAGACCATGCGCTCGCTGCTCTTGCCCCGGATCACCTGCACGTTGTTGTGGGCACGCAGGGGCCAGATGACCTGCTCCTGAATGGCCGTGCGCTTGGCGACCTTCTTATCCGCGATCTTGAAGGTGAGGTGATCGACCTCGAAAGGCACGTTCGAGGAATTCTTCAGTTGCAGGTGGAAATAGAGCAGCCCGTTGTGCGAGTAGATGCCTTTCAGTAGGTACTGGATGCCGAAACGTTTGCAGCCGATATGCTTTACCTCGCGGCGGTCATTCTTGTAGATCGACTTCATAATGAGCTTCACCAGCAGCGGCGATTCGCTGCCCAGCTCCTCCATGTAGATCTCCAGCGCGTTGTTGGGGCGGCTCACCGCCTCGCCGTCGTGCAGGAAGTCGGTCATCTCGACCGACAGTTTCACAGGCTCGTCGGCATACTTGACGTTGAAGGTGTAATAGGCCCCGTCCTCGGTGATGACCGAGAGGTTGCTCTCGCGCGAGAAATCGCGCAGGGCGGCCTTGACGCGCAAAACGTTCTCCGTGCCGTCGGCTTTGGCGGCCAACAGGTCTGCCGAGCCCAGATCGACGTAGCGGATGGCCGAAGGGAAAATAACGTGTGTGGTCTTGTTGAAAGTCACCTCCAGCGCGTAAGGCGGGATCATGCGGTCGAAGGTCAGCGGACGGGTCAGCCCGCCGAAGTAGTCGCCCGTCGAGGGTGTCGCGGCAGCCGGTATGTCCGGCGCTGCGGTTTCGGCTGCCTCCTGCGCCGAGGCGCCCGTTACGCATCCTAAAAGTGCGAACGACAAAAGGATTTTTTTAACTGCGCCCGGCTTGTTTTTCCTCGTTACCGGCGAGCAAAGGTTTTGCGTGCAGACTGTGCTCTCGATTTTCTTTCGGTTCATGACTTGTCTTTCTTTAATGTGTTCGGTTTATGGATATTCAGTGGCTTGCGTGTTATTCCAGCGGGGGCAGCAGCAGGATACGGTACCCTGCTTTGAGCGTCACCTTGACCTGCCGCATCTTCTGCCCGACGTACTGCGCCGTGCCTTGTATGACGCTGCGTCCCAGATCGGAAAGCAGTTGCGTCCCCGCATCGTCCGTAATGGTGATGCTGCTTCCCAATCCTGAACCCGCATTGGCGGCGATCTCCTTCACGGCGCTGATCTCGTCGGATGCGGGGACGCTGATGCCCTCGCCTCCGTCCATGTCATAAACCAGCAACTCGACCGGTATCACGCTGCCCCGGTATTGCACGGCGCTGACCGTGATCATCATGCGCTCCCCGTCGATACGGGCCGTGCCCGTAAGTACGGTGTTCGCGGGGATCAGCACACCGCCGGCCCTCATCGGCTCGGTAAGGCGCAGGGGCACCTCCTTGCCGTCCGTCACGGTCGTCGTGCGATAAATGCAGGCTCCGATGCTGTTTTTCTGTACGGGGTTCTCGTTCCCCGCCGCAGTATTGAATCCCCAGTTGCGGGGCTTCGTGAACTCCGCGACGAATACCGAGTCGGGCATCGGGGCCGCGAGGTGCGAAACGACCTCTCGGCGCACTTGGGCGACGGGCTGCACGGTGCTCCTGCCGCTGCGGGATACACCGCCCGTCGGGGTGGTCTGGACGGCTTCCGCCGCACCGCCCGCATTTTGCCCTCCGTTCATGTATTTCGCGGCCAGTTGGTAGGACTTCTCGATCAGGGCCAGTTGTTGCTCCTCGGCGCTCTGCCGGGCCTGTTCGTCCTCCAACTGCGCTTCGAGCCGGTCGATGCGTTCCTGCAACTCCTTCTCTCTGTCGCTTTCGGCCTCGTTCTGCGTCTCTTCATAGAAGCTGCCTATCTGACGGTTCAGGTCGTGGTACGCACCCACCGATGAGTGCAGGGTTCCGCTCTCGAAGCGCGAGGGGTTCTCGTAATATTCTACGGGTTTGGGGGCCATGCGCAGCTCCCTTTCCTCGCGTGCGGCCCGTTCCTCCTCGCTCTCGGGTTCCTCGCCCAGCGAGAAGGCGAAATCTTCCAGCGAGCGCATCTTGGCCTCCTGTTTGGCTTTCATCTCCTGCTGCACGTAGGCGTCGCGTTTGTCGGCGACAATGCCGCTCTGCTCCGGCGTGGGCAGACTGGTATTGAGCCCCGCCTGTTCGGTGGCCTCCTCACCGCCCGAAGGGGCGAAAATGAGCCACATGATCGCGGCGAAGACCAGCAGCATCAGCGGGAAGACGATCATCTTGCGCCGCTGCTGTATTTGCTGCTCGGTAAGCTCCTTCGCGGGCTTCTCCGGCGCAGGCTGTTCGTTACCGCCGTGTTTCTCGTTCTCTTTCATAATCGGTCGTGTTTAATCGTTCGGGGCTGTCCGCCCCGGACTGTGTTCGTTCTGTTTCAGCGGGAAAGGCTGCTTCCTGCTGCGGCTTTGCATCTGAATTTCCGAAGGATTCCTGCTTGTGCCCCGGCTGCGGTGCAAGCCGTCGCAGGTGTTCGATCCGTATCCGCTCCCCGTCGTTGCGCCCCAGAGAGTATATCGCCGAAACGGTGCTATACAGCGACAGTGCGGCGAAGAGCACGAAGAGCGTGACGATCGCATAGACTCGCATGTCGGGGCTGATCGCCCCGCACACGCGCCGCAGGCGATCCTCGATCCGCTCTCCGGCGCGTTTTATCCATTTCCGTATCATAATTTATCGTGCTATGACCCGCAGGTCGCGGTTTTCGACGATCTCGAAGCGCTCCATCGTAAATCCCTGCGGGTTGTTGTCCGAGCGCACCGAGTTGATGAGGTTGCAGCGCGTGATGAGCGAGCGTTCGGTGACGTTGCTCTCGCGTATGATCATCTGCCGGGCGTAGGTCGTCACACGGTACGGATAGGTGTCGAAGTCGCAGACCACCGAATCGACCTGCACCTGCTGATTGATGTTGCCTGCCACCACGCGGTTGTAGTAGCCCTTCTCTTGAAGATCCTGCGAGTAGTGGTAGGCGCTCTTGTCGCACAGGAACAGGGCGCGGTTGATGTTGCTCTCGATGGCCGCCCGGTCGGGCGCCAGCGTGAAGAAGAGCTCGTGGAAGCGGCGGACGTGCTCCCGCGCCTCGACGGGCCGGTTCTGGCTGAGGTCTTGCGAGAGGGCCAGCATCAGCGACTTGCCCTGATCGAGCACGTAGATCTTCTCGCGCTGGCGCTGGGCGAACTGGTAGCTCTTCACGACGCTGAACACGGCCACCACGGCGCACAGACCGAGGAAGACGAGCGTGAAGAGCCGTATCTGCCGGAAGCTCGTTTCGATGTTTTTCAACGATTTGAATTCCATTTTTTGTCGTTTTATCAGGTTTATCTCTTCTATTGAACCGCACAGGAAAAGGTGCGGCTGACATGCGGCTCAACCGCTACAAAAGCGATTGGCTGCATTCCGTCAATGGCCGCCGGACGCCCCTCCGCCATCCTTCGTGGCGAGGTTGTCGCCTTGGGGGCCGCTGTCGTCGCTCTCGCCGTATTTCGATTTGCCGCCGCGCCCAAAGGCTTTGCCGATCAAAGCTCCGGTCACACCGCCCGCGACACCGGCAGCGAACGACGAAGCGCGGTTGACGCCTCCCAGCCCCGAACCGCCGCCCGCCTGCACGATCCACTCGGCTACGGTCGGCACGGTGAAATAGCCGATGATCCCGATAATCAGGAAGATGATATAGACGCCGTTCGAACCGTCCGGAATGTAGCTGGGGTCTTGCAGCGCCGCAATGTCGGCCTGAAGCATCAACACCTGTATCTTGGCCAGCACGGCCGAGAAGAGATCGGCTACGGGCAGCCACAGATAGACGCAGATGTATTTGGAGAGCCAGTGCGTGAGCGTCCCCTGAAAACCGTCGTAAACGGAGAGAGCGAACGACAGCGGGCCGAGAATGGAGAGCACGACCAGAAAGAACGTCCGCAGCGTGTCCACCGTGAGTCCTGCGGCGTTGAACAGCAGCTCGAAGAAGTCGCGCACCAGCTCTCGGAACCACATCTTGATTCCGTGCCACGTCCGCTCCCACCACATACTGATTATTTCGCCCAGATCCATAATGCCCAGTTCGGCGAGCTGTTGGTCGTACACCTCGTCGTCCACCAGCCACGCCTTGCCTTCGCGCACGCGGGCCTCGTATTCGAGATCGTCCCGCTGCTTCTGGTAGGCGGCGATGTCCGTCGTCTGCCCTTCGAGGATGGCGTGCGTACCCTGCACCACGGGCGAAAGCACGGCGTTCACCGTCCCCAGCACGACGGTCGGAAACATGACGATACACAGCCCGATGGCGAAGGGGCGCAGCAGCGGAAATACGTCGATAGGCTCGGCCGAAGCCAGCGCCTTCCATACCCGATAGGCCACGTAAAAAAGCGCTCCCAGACCGGCCACGCCTTTGGCGATGCCGACCATATCCCCGCACAGGGGCAGCATCTCCTGATAGAGATTGCGCAGCACTTGGTGCAGGTTGTCGAAATTCGTTGCGAGCGGTGTCATGGCTACCAATATCTTTCGGAGGGTTTGCCGTAGAGCGCCTGCACGCGGGCGGCATCGCCTTTGGACTGGCTGCGCAGGAACGAGACGGAGATCGCCTTGTCGGTATAATAGCGCGTGAGGTTACGGTAGCGCAGCATCCGGGTATAGATCTGATCCACTACGTCCATGCGCTCCTTGTCCGAGAGCGAGAGGCCGTTGCCGGAGGTCACGATGTTCTTCAGCTCCGTGACCAGCGCCCCGCCTTCCTCCAGCAGCCGGGCGTAACCGGCCGAGATTGCCGCCAGCTCGCCGGAGGTGAAGTTGCGGTCTGTGACCATACGGTTGAATCCCGACATGTAAATATCCGTGATCTCGCTGACCATCTCGATCGTGAGCTTCACCTTGCGGGCGTCCTTGATGATGTTGTGCACCGATTTCAGGGCGTCGTAATACGCCTTACTTTGGTTATAAATCTTTACGCTCTCTTGCAGAGACTTAATCATGTTGGATGCCGTCGTGGAACTCTGCACGGCACTCTTGATGTTCTGTACGAGGTTGGACGGGTCGATGACCGTCCACTGCGCCGCGGCCCGCTGGGTGAAGCAGGCCAGAACGAGGCACATGAGCCATATCCATCGTTTCATGTTCTTTCGTTGTTTTATGGGTTTTACATTCGCGGGATTTTATTCCTCCGCGCGGTAGTAGTCGCCGTAGCCCGCGAGGGTCAGTACGTCGCGTTCGTGGTCGTAGGAAAGACCGATGCGGCCCCACAGGTCGAAGTAACAGAGGCCCCACATCTGCCGCAGCGGACGCCGCAGCACGGTCTTCGCATCGTAGGCGAAGGCCACGTGGTAGCCGCCGGCCCGGCGTGCTTCGTTGTGGTATATCCGTACCTCCGGCGACCCTTCGCGGCTGCACCAGCGGCCCGCGATCTCCGACATCCTGAAGTAGAGGTGCGAGGCCGGTATGGGGTATTCGTTATTTCTCCTGCACATGGCCGCCTCCCTATTTTTCGTTTTCCCGCTGGCGGGTGTAATCCTCTCCCGGCGATACCATCAGCGTATCGGTCTGCGTGTCGAGCGCCAGAATCGTAATCCGGTCGTCGGAGCCGTAATAGAGAATATCTCCGTCGAGCCAGACCAGCACATAACGCTCGCCGGTCGGACGGCCGTTGCGTTTAAGGTATCTGAGGACGAAGTGCTCCCCCGCGCGGACGATCTCGATGCCGCAGCGGTTCGGCGCGGACATCCACCTGCCGCACAGGCGGCCCATCTCCCGTTCCCTGCGCCGGAGTTCCTCTTCGCGCCAGCCGGACGTTACGACGGGTTCCCCGAAAGGAGCCGGTGCGGGGTCGGATGCCTCGTGTCCGCAGGCGGAAAGTTCACAGGCGGGAAGTCCGCAGGCCGGAGGGTCGTAGAATTCGCGTATCTCGCCGAAGATCGTCTCCGGTATCGGTTCCCAATGATCGGGGGACAGGAGCGCTTCGGTCAGTATCTCGCCGATACCCGCGTGGTAGCGGACAAGGCGTCGGAGTTGTTCGCAACTTATGATTTTCGACATGATGTTTTCGGTGTTTGCGGGGCGTCGACCCCGGTTGATGACTATTTTTCGGCGAGCTGTTTGATCGCCAGTTCTATGTCGCCGCCCAGAGATTCGGCCAGGCGCTGCACCTCGATCTTCTCGCTCTCCTCGGTCGTGTAGGCGAGATATTCCTGTTTACTGACCTCGGTGGCATAGACGGCGCTCTGCACGCCGCCCAACCCGATCCAGACCTCCTTGTACTTGCGGCCCGGATGATTCGACATATTGATCGAAAGGATCTGCGCCTTCTCCTTGTCCGTAAGGCCCAACAGGGTTTGGATGGCATCGAAGCGGTTCATGAACTTGCGCTGGTCGAGCAGGATTTTGCAATCGCTGTTGTTGATGATCGCCTCCTTGACAATGGGCGACGAGATGATGTCCTGCACCTCCTGTGTGACCGTCACCACCTCGCCGAAGTGCTTGCGGACGGTCTTGTACAAATATTGGACATACGAAGCCATATTGTTGGACGCCAGCGCCTTCCACGCCTCCTCGATAATCAGCATCTTGCGGATGCCTTTCAGACGACGCATCTTGTTGATGAAAACCTCCATCAGCACGATCGTCACGATCGGGAACAGCTCGCGGTTGTCTTTGATGGCGTCGATCTCGAAGACGATGAAACGTTTGGAGAGCAGGTCGATCTCGCTGGGCGAGTTCAGCAGGAAGTCGTAGCGCCCGCCCCGGTAATAGGGCCGCAGCGTGGTCAGCAGGTTGCGGATGTCGAACTCCTCGCGCCGCACCTCGATCTCGCGGCTTTCGAGTTCTTCGCGGAACTCCCCCTTGAGGTATTCGTAGAAGGTGTCGAACGAGGGGCGTATCGAACGGTCGGCCCTGATGCGACCGATGTAGCCGGCCACGGCGTTGCCGATCTCCGTCAACTCGGTTTTCGACACTTTCTCGTCGGCGCTCTTCCACAAGGTCAAAAGCAGCGTGGCGATGCTGTCCAGCTTTTCCGTCTCGAACACGTAGTCGTCCGTGTAGAAAGGGTTGAAGCTGATCGGATGCTCTTCGGTGTAGGTGAAGTAAATCCCGTCGCCGCCCTTGGTCTTGTTGTGTATCAGCTCGCACAAACCTTGGTACGAATTGCCCGTATCCACGAGTACGATATGCGTTCCCTGCTCGTAGTATTGGCGCACGAGGTGGTTCATAAAGAACGATTTGCCCGACCCTGAAGGCCCCAGTACGAATTTGTTGCGGTTGGTGATCCAGCCCCGGCGCATCGGCTCGTCCGAGATGTCCAGATGCAGCGGCTTCCCCGAAATGCGGTCGCACATCTTGATCCCGAAAGGGCTGCTCGATGAGCGGTAGTTCGTCTCGCCCGTAAAGAAGCACAGGGCCGGCTCGATAAAGGTGTAGAACGACTCCTCGGCAGGGAAATCCCCTGCGTTGCCCGGCATGGCCGCCCAGTAGAGCGTCGCGGCGTCCACCGTGTTGTGGCGGGGGCGGCACTCCATCTTGGCGAGCTGGCTGCCCGCGTCGTTGCGGATGCGGCGCAGCTCTTCCGCGTCGTCGCTCCACGCCATGACGTCGAAGTGCGCCCGGATCGAGGTCAACCCGAACGAGTGCGCCTCGTTCAGATATCGGTCTATCCACTCCTTGTTGATCTGGTTCGAGCGCGAGTAGCGTGCCAGCGAGTGCATGTTGCGGGCGCTCTTCTCGAAGCGGCGCAAGTTCTCGGCGCTGTCGTCCAGAAAGAGCCACTGGTTGTAGATATGGTCGCACGCGAGCAGCAGGCCCACCGGTGCCGCGAACGAGAGCAGGCAGTCCGAACGGTCTGTCGAGAGACGCTCGTAGCGGCTCTCCGTACTCACGCGCCCCGGCAGGTCGTCCGTGTCGGAGAGCGTGTGCAGGCAGACGTGCTTGTTGCCCACGCGGAACCCTTCGGCTTTCAGTTCCATATCCTGCAACACGGTCGTATCGTCGAGCGAGAGGGAGAAGTATTTCTCGATCAGCCCCGGACTGTCGGGTGTGCCGATGATCTCTTCGTCCGTTAGGCGTGTGAGGGTCACCAGTCCCGAATCGTTGATAATGCGCTCGAACTGATCCACCGATTCGAGGAACGCGCGGGCCGTGTCCGGATTTACCTCTTTGGGAATGATGTTACCCCGGCAGAAGGTCGAGAAGTCGGACTGCATGCGGGCCCGCTCCTTGGTCGTCTTGGTCAGGTAAAGGAAACATGCGTGGTTCAGAAAAGGACGCTCGTTGAAGTGGCGCTCGTAGCTGCGCGAAAGGAAGCTCGCCTGCTCGCCGCAGATTTGACCGCGCCTTTTTCCTTCTTGCCGGACGGAGCCGGAGACACCTGCTTCTGCTTCGTTCGCCACCTCCGGACGGTATCGCTCGCGGATGAACCAATCCTGCTTTAGCACAACGCTGTACTCGGGCAGCACCTTCACGGCCTTGCACCAAGCCGCGTGCATCGCCTCGTACTCGGCACCCGTCACGGTAAAGAGTTCGGGCAGCTCGACGCGAAAGGCTGCCGTGATGTCGGCGTCCTTGCTGATAATACAGCCGCCCTCGACCGCCAGCAGCGGGAACTTGCTCTCCAGCGTGGAGGCTTTCATCACGTTACGCATGACGCACCTCCTTCCTGCGGTTTAGGAAGCGGCATGCGCCTTTGCGGTTTATCAGGTAGCGGGGACGGCGGCGTGCGGCGGCGAGTTTCATCAGTCCGTGCTCGCCGTACTTGGCGTTCATACGGAAGGTGTAGAACACCAGCGCCGAGGCGGCCCCTGCGCCGAAGCCGATGCACGCCCACTGATCGGCGCCCGCCGTGTAGAAGATGACCAGCAGCACGAATACGGCGAGCAGTCCTCCTGCGAAGAGGAAGAGGTACTGCGCCTTGAGCCCTTTGAACTCCACGCTGCGCCCGATGCCCTTATTGATCGTGTACTTCATGGCGGACACGCTTACAGGAAGAATGAACGCAGCACCGTGGCGCTTACGATCAGGAAGATGCACGCCCCGAACCAGCTCGCGGCGGTCTTGCTGGTGTCCGGGTCGCCCGACGAAAATTTGTTATAGACCTTGATTCCGCCGATCAGCCCGACCACGGCTCCGATGGCGTAGATGAGCTTCGTGCCCGGGTCGAAATAGGAGGTGACCATGTTGGTTGCGTCGTTGATGCCGGCAAGGCCGTTGCCTTGGGCCAGAGCCGAGGAAACGGCAGACACGACGAGGGCTGCCGACAGCAGAACTTTCTTGTTTCTCATAGATTTCGGATAGCTTTTTTGTTTTGTGGCGCAGAGGGTGGATAAGCCCCTGCGCCGGGGTTCGACATGGATGTTTCAGTGGCTCGGAGGACAGGGCGTACCTATCCGTAATCTCTCTCTTTCATATTGTTTTGGTGTCGGTTTATGCGAAATCGCGGACGTCGAACCCTTCGGGAACCGGCGCCTGCGGGGATGGGCCTCCCGCATCCTCTGCGGCGATCCTCCGTTGGAATGCCGTGAGGTAGGCGTCGATCAGGCGACTCACTTTGTCGTTCCCGTCGGGAGCGGCCGAAACAATGGCCTCGAACATATCGGTCTGTTTCAGCCCCAGCAGGGTGCGTCCTGTCTCCTGCTGCTTCTCGTCTGTAAGGGGATTGTCGTGTGCTACGGTGCGGTAGGCTTCGCTGATCTGTTCGAAACGTACACCCTTGGCTAACGAACGGCCCGCAGGGGGCTGCGTATCGTCGTGTTCGCCCTCGTCCTCGTCCATCTTCCTCTCGATCTCCGCTTCGAAGTCCGGGAAAGGTTCTTCTTCGTAGAGCGGGGCCTCGTAAGGTTCCGGATCGTTGTTCTCGCTTGCGGGCGGGACGCCGAACACTTCGTCCAATTTCTCCGGCGGGATCTGCCGGGGGTGTTCTTGCACACTTGCTCCGGCAAATATACCGGCTTTTTCGGCCTCTTTTACCTTTTCCGAACCTGTGGCAGCGGTTGGCGTCGCTTGGCTTCGATGTGGCATCGTAAAGCGGCTTTTGCCGATGATCGCGGGCCGCGCCTCCGCTTTCGGGGGCGACGCCTGCTTCGTGCCCGCTGTCCGCTGCCCGCGCAGGAACCAGCGGGCGACCCATAGGGCGTAGCCAGCGGCGAAGAGCGCGAGGGCGACCAGCACGGCGGTTCTCAGCGTGTCCATTGCTTTCTGCCGCGTGAGGGTTTACGACTGCGGCAGTAGCGGTCGATGCTCTCTGCGTAGTCTTCGAAGTGGGCATGCAGCACGTTGTCCACATAGGCTATCATCGACACCGCTCCGCTGCGGGCCGTGATCTGCCGCAGGCGTTCGTAATGCTCCGGACGGATGCGTACCGTCTTGCCGGAACGGAAAGCGCCGCCCCATCGGTTCAGGACATAACGTCTCCGGTAGCCGTCGTCCTGCGCCGTATCGGGGCGGAACTGCGGCTGCGGAGCGGTTCCCGCCCTGTGCGAACGCCGGCGGTAAATCGCCGCGCGGCGGATAAAGAGGGCCGCTGCTACGGCCGTTGCGGCCAGCAGGATACAGGCCGTCGTCGTGTAGTGTGTCATAACTGAAAAGGTTTTAATGATCGGTTTGCAGTATATCGTCTATTCCGCTGCGGTACAGCTCGGCGATCTCGTCCTTGTGCTGGCGCAGATGCTCGGCCAGTACGTTGTCGATATATCCCCCTACGCTGATCTCCTTGCCCGCGAGCGCCAGCAGGTGTACCAGCTTGATGATGGAGCGGTGTATCTCCTGACTGATGTAAACGGGCTGCCGCGTCTTGAGTTCCCTGCGTTTGAGATATACCTCGTCGTAGCTTCCCTTGCGGCGGCGGGACTTGCCCTTCGCGGTGCCGTC
>ENA-OOWK01000823-OOWK01000823.1-human-gut-metagenome-genome-assembly--contig:-NODE-823-length-18836-cov-2.080454_pt1 | contig 18836 bp, 19 predicted proteins | sample MGYA00241405_ERZ501317 | MGnify/ENA primary metagenome ERZ501317 (study PRJEB25962, sample SAMEA1972440) | human gut metagenome | biome: human gut; feature: human-associated habitat; material: faeces... | reverse complement strand
CCCGCCGCGCGCCCGCGCTTTGCATCAATGGCCCCGTCCGTGCAGGCAGCCACACGCCAATGGCCCCACCGGCGAGAGCGAACTGCTTCTCGCTTCGCCGCCAGAACGGGCCGCCACAAGCTTAGCCCGCCGCGAGAGCGCCGCTACGCCCCGAGCGCCGCGACCAAATCCTGCGTCGAGCAGAGCTCGGAACCGTAGCATTTCTTGAAATGCTCAAGCGCGCCCTCCTGCGTGCCGCAAAGGAAGGTCTTGGTAGCATCCGCGACCACAATGGAGGCGTAGTTGTTGAAGTACGCATCAGCGAGCGTATGAAGCACGCAGATGTTCGTATCGGCGCCCACCGCAATAACGGTTTTCGCGCCGAGCTCACGAAGCGTAAGGTCGAGGTCTGTCTGGAAGAAGCCCGAGTAGCGGCGCTTCGGAATCGTGATGTCGCCTTCGGCCTGTTCAACCTCGCGAATCACGCGTACCTCGCCCGCAACACCATGCTCGCCCCAGAGCTCGAGCTCTCGATCGATGCCTCGCACATGAGCATCGTTGCAATAGATCACCGGGATGCCTGCCCCGTGGCACGCTGAAACCACTGCGGCAACGTTGTCGCGATAGGCCTTGTCGCTGGCATCCGGATCATAGATGGAATCGTCTCCGACCGCCTCGATCGCATCGATGACCAGCAACGCCGTTGCAGTTTTGTCGATATTCATTCATGAACCCTTTCCTTCGGAATGCGAGGTCATGGTCCATGGTACCCGCTCCACGAGCATCTATGTTTGCTTGAACGGATGTTGAAACCTGATGGACCCAGGTTATGACGGGGCGAGCCCGCAAGCGACATCCCTCCGCCTTTCAGGCGCCAAACTTTTGTCCGAAAAACTGCGGCAGATATGCTTTGTGGGCTTCGAGCAGCCCATCAATCACCGCATTCGCAGCTGCGTCCGAATCGCACAGTGGATTGGCCACAAGCGCCGCCACAAGCAAATCGCGGTTTCCCGTAACCGCCGCCTCGGCAACCAAACGCTCGAACGACTTGATTGTTTGAATGCTTCCATTGATGGCAGGCGAAGGCTCGCCGACGGCCAGCGGCTTGGGCCCATCGGCGGTAATCATGGCCGCGCACTCGATGGCGCTCTCCGCAGGCAGGCTGCTCACGGCGCCGCCATTGCGCACGTCGACATACTGGATGTCGCCACGGTCGTTCACGATGGAATCAATCAGGCTGCATGCGGCATCCGAATAATGCGCCCCACCGCGCTCCTCCAATCGCTTCGGCTTCTCGTGCAGCTCCGGATCACGATAAAGCTCGAACAGCTCTGCCTCCACCTGCTTGACCACCTCGGCGCGAACGCCATGAGCCCGGTAATCGGCCATGAGCTGCGCGAGCTCCTCACGCGTCGAGAAATAGTAGTTGAGGTAACTCACCGGCACAGCACGCAAGCCGCGCACGAGCGCCGACGACCAAGGAATCGCCATGATGTTCTTCATGGTGCCCAGCTCCTCAACCGGCAGCTCGCAGTAGCGATCAAGCACCTCGTCGAAGCAGCTCTTGCCGTCAATGAACACGTCCGTCACGAAGAAATCAATGTTGGCGACCGCAGCGAGCTGCGCGACATCAACGTGGTGTAATTATTCGCGCCATCCTCAGTGCGCCTAGATGCCGCCTCCGCCGAGTAGCCCTTTGAGGACCTGCTCGGGATCGGCTGAACCGCCGCGCGGCACCAGTGCGGTGATCTTCTTCTGCATCTTAAGCTCGTGCAGCTGGTCCTCAAGCTCGCGAACACGGCTGCGGAGCTTCTCGTTCTCGCGCTCGCGATCCTCGGCACGCTCCTTCATATCGAGGATGCGCACCACGCCGGCAAGGTTGATGCCCTCGTCGGTGAGCTGGTTGATGAGCTCAAGCCGCTCGATATCCGCACGCGAGTACAGGCGCGTGTTGCCGCCCGAGCGCTTAGGATTCACAAGCCCCTTGGATTCATAGACGCGCAGCGTCTGCGGGTGCATGCCCGTGAGCTCCGCCGCCACGCTGATCATGTACAGTGGCTTATCTCGATCGGACTGAGCCATCGCACTCAACTCCTCCGGGTCTTTGAATCCAATGCGTTGCGCGCGCCCCACAACAAGCTTCGGGGCACGCGCAACGTGTTCTAGCTACATCTTAGCGCGATACCGATCAACATTCGCACGGTAGTCGCGGTGGTCGGCGTCGCGCAGCTTCTCAAGCGCAGCACGCTCATCGTCGCTCAGGCGATCGGGGGTGCGCACCTCAATCTTTACCAGCAGCGCACCGGTACGGCCGCGGCGCTTCACATCGGGTGCACCCATCTCGCGGAAGCGGAAGGTCTTGCCCGACTGCGTGCCCGCCGGAATCTTCAGGCGCACCGTCCCGCCACCGGGCGTCGGCACCTCGATCTCGCACCCCAGTGCAGCCTCGTACACAGAGACGGGCAGCGTCATGGTAACGTCCGCGCCATCGCGCTTGAACAGCGGATGCTGCTCGACATGTGTGATCACCAGCAGGTCTCCACGCTCACCGCCGTTTGCCCCGTATTCGCCACGGCGCTTCAAGCGAACGCGGCCTCCGTCAACGGCGCCAGCAGGCACCGGCACGCTCACCGTCTGCCGCTCCCCGGTCGAGGGGATGCGATAGGTAATCGTTTGGGACGTGCCGCGGAACGCGTCTTCGGCCGATATATCGATGGTGACCGTAAGGTCTTCGCCCTTGCGCACGCGGTTCGACGCGCGCCCGCCCATGCCGCCGAAGCCCTGGCTCCAATCGCCGCCAAAGGCACCGTCACCGTTGAAGATGCTGCTGAAGATGTCGCTCCAGCCCCCAGCGCCCGCGCCGCCGGTGTAGGTATACGCACCGCCCGCGCCACCACCCGGCATGCCGCCGAACATCAGCATCTGGTCGTACTCTTTGCGCTTCTTCTCATCGGACAGCGTCTCGTACGCCTCGCTGATCTCTTTAAACTTGTTCTCATCGCCGCCCGCATCTGGATGGTATTTCTGAGCGAGCTTGCGGAATGCGCTCTTGATTTCTTTCTCGGAGGCGTCGCGCTTCACCCCGAGCACATCGTAAAAGGTCTTCTGCGCCATGGCGCTTGCCCCCTTTCGTCATTCATCTTCCCAAACGTGATAAAACGAACCCGGTTCGTTTTGTCACCCTGTCGCTAAATGATAAAACGAACCGGGTTCGTTTTATCATTCCCAGGCTTCATGGCTCTATCAAATCGGGCCCCGAAACTGTCGCTTCGGAGCCCGGTTACTACTCAGCAGCCTCGTCGGAAGCTGCGTCAGGCGCTTCCTCGCTCGCCTCGGGTTCCGGCGCGGGGCGCTTCTCGCCACCATAGGTGACCGTCACCATCGCCGCCCTGAGCACGCGGTCGGCCATGCGGTAACCCTTCTGGTACACGTCGTTGACCGTCTCGTCGTACTGCTCCGGATCCTCCACGCGGCCCACGGCCTGGTGCTCGAGCGGATTGAACGCCTCGCCCTTGGGGTCGATCGCCTCGACGCCCTCATGGCCGAACACGTCGAGCATCTTGGCGCGCACGGCTTCCACACCATCGACGAACTGCGAGAACGCTTCGTCCATCTCCTGCGTGCGCGCATGGTCGATGGCGCGCTCCATGTCGTCGAGCACGGGCAGCAGCGCCGTCACGAGCTTCTCGGTAGCACGGCTCTTCTCGGCCAAGCGCTCGCTCGCGGTGCGGCGGCGGTAGTTATCCCAATCCGCCTGCAGGCGAGCCACGCGATCTTGCGCCTCGCGCACCTTGGCGTCGGCCGTTGTGGCCGTCTCCTCGGCGGCAGCAAGCTTCTTGCGCACCTCGGCGAGCTCGTTTTGAGCCTGCTCGTACTTGAGCTTGAAGTCGTTCGCAGCGGCCTCTTCACCAGCACGGATGGCAGCCTCGACCATTTCCTCCTCGGTCATGGCCTGCGATGCCGCAGCCTGCTCGGGAGTGTCATCGCGGTCGGCGGGCTCTGCCGAAGCGGCCTCGGCCCCAGCGGTCTCATCGGATGCAGCCTGGGCCTTCGCGACCTCGTCATCTGCTTCTACGGGAATCTTCACGTCCCTCTCCTCAGAGTCATCGGAGGCGGCAGCAGCGGCCGCCTCCGTGCGAGCTTTCTTGGCGAACATTACTTGTCCTGATCGTCGTCGACAACCTCGTAATCGGCATCGACCACGTCGTCATCGGAGCTGGCTGCCGCCGAGCCGCCCGTTTCCTGCTGGGCATCGGCGTACACAATCTGCGCCAGCTTGTAGGCAACCTCCTGCAGCTTGTCGCCAGCGGCCTTGATGGCGTCCACATCGGTGCCCTCGAGCGCCTTCTTGGCTTCGGAGATGGCAGCCTCGGCCTCGCCCTTCACGTCCGCAGAGACCTTGTCGCCCAGGTCGGCGATGGTCTGCTCGGTGGAGTAGCAGAGGCTGTCGGTCTGGTTGCGGACCTCGACCTCCTCCTTCTGGCGCTTGTCTTCCTCGGCGTGGGCCTCGGCGTCCTTGACCATGCGGTCGACTTCCTCGTCGGAAAGCGCGGTGGAGCCGGAGATGGTGATCTGCTGCTCCTTGCCGGTGCCCTTGTCCTTAGCCGAGACGGTCACGATGCCATTGGCGTCGATGTCGAAAGTGACCTCGATCTGCGGCACGCCGCGGCGCGCAGCCGGGATGCCGGTGAGCTGGAACTTGCCGAGGCTCTTGTTGTCGCGCGCAAGCTCGCGCTCGCCCTGGAGGACGTTGATCTCGACAGACGTCTGATTATCGGCGGCCGTGGAGTAAATCTCGGTCTTGGAGGTCGGAATCGTGGTGTTGCGGTCGATCATCTTGGTCATGATGCCGCCCATGGTCTCGACGCCGAGGCTCAGCGGGGTCACGTCGAGCAGCAGGATGCCCTGGACGTCTCCGGTGAGCACGCCGCCCTGAACAGCCGCGCCGTCGGCCACGACCTCGTCCGGGTTCACGGACATGTTGGGCTGCTTGCCGGTCATGTTCTTCACGAGCTCCTGAACAGCGGGCATACGCGTGGAGCCGCCGACCAGGATGACCTCGGTGAGGTCAGAGAGCTTGAGGTTCGCGTCGCGCAGGGCGTTGGTCACCGGCTGCTTGCAGCGCTCGAGCAGGTCGTGCGTGATGCGCTCGAACTCGCCGCGGGTGAGGTCGTAGTTGAGGTGCTTGGGGCCCGAAGCGTCCGCCGTGATGAACGGCAGGTTGATGTTGGTGGTCTGCGCGGCGGAGAGCTCCTTCTTGGCGTTCTCGGCGGCCTCCTTGAGGCGCTGGAGCGCCATGGGGTCCTGGCGCAGGTCGATGCCGTTGTCCTGCTTGAACTTATCGGCGAGCCAGTCGATGACTCGCTGATCCCAGTCGTCACCGCCCAGGTGGTTGTCGCCGTTGGTCGCGAGCACCTCGAAGACGCCGTCGGCGAGGTCGAGGATGGAGACGTCGAAGGTGCCGCCGCCCAGGTCGAAGACGAGGATGCGCTGGTCGGAGCCCTTCTTGTCGAGGCCGTAGGCGAGGGCCGCGGCGGTCGGCTCGTTCACGATACGCTTGACGTTGAGGCCAGCGATCTTGCCAGCGTCCTTGGTGGCCTGGCGCTGAGCGTCGTTGAAGTAGGCAGGCACGGTGATGACGGCGTCGGTCACGGTCTCGCCGAGGTACTTCTCGGCGTCGGCCTTCATCTTCTGCAGGATCATCGCGCTGATCTGCTCGGGCGTGTAGTCCTGGCCGTCGATATCGGCAACGGCGCGGCCACCCTGGCCTTCCTTGACGCCGTACGGCACGGTCTTGATCTCGGACGAGACCTCGCTGTACTTACGGCCCATGAAGCGCTTAATGGAGAAGACAGTGTTCTTCGGGTTGGTGACCGCCTGGTTCTTAGCGGCCTTGCCCACGACGCGGTCGCCATCGGCGCGGAAGCCAACGACGGACGGGGTGGTGCGGTCGCCCTCGGCGTTTACGATGATCGTGGGCGATCCACCTTCGAGAACCGCCATCGCCGAGTTGGTGGTACCCAGGTCAATACCAAGAATCTTGTTGCCCATGAGTGTTCCTTTCCTTTTGAGCTGTCCCGCCGCATGCGAAACACGGCTCTTTTGTTCGTTCGGTCTTTATCATATCCCGTTGATGCACAGGTTATACTCGGCGATTCACAAAATCTAAGTCAATACATATAAGATTTCTTATTACTTGCAACGATAGGTAATCTCAGGGTGGGAACGCCAAGCGATATGCAGCGTTGATCATGGGCACGTGGTGCCGGCACAAGGGCGGGTTCCACGCCCGCCCGCACGCGTTGTCGAAAGCATCTGCGCAAATGGCTTGTGTGCAGTGCGTTCTATACCCGCCCGCATGCGCTGCCGGGCGGATTCTGGACAAGGCGGAGATTCTCGGGCGGGTTTCGGACACTGTGGGCATTGCCGGGCGGATTCTGGACATGGGAGAGATTGTCGGGCGACATTTCACCGTTTTGAGCACTCTGAGCGTCCGAATGGCGCCCGATAACGATTCCAATGTCCAGATATCGCCCGACAGCGCGAGGCGTGTCCGGATTCCGCCCGACAACGCGCGGCGTTTCCCGATTCCGCCCAGCATCGCTAGGCCTTCACGGGGCGCCCAGCGCGCACGCAAAAAGTTCCCCCCGCCTTACTCGGTGAACGGCAGAAAAAGACGGTCGGCGAGGGTTGCAATGAGACGGGCGCGCGGTATATTAACCCACAAGAGTCTCGATGAACTATCGCCAAACCACATCGAGCATCTATAAGAGGAGGAATCACTATGGCCCATCCCGTTATTGAAGCCGATGAGTGCATCGCTTGCGGCGTTTGCGTTGACGACTGCCCCCAGGGCGTTCTGGAGCTCCAGGACGTTGCTACCGTGACTGACGAGGATTCCTGCATCGCCTGCGGCGTGTGCGAAGGCGCCTGCCCGGTGTACGCCGGCGGCGACGCCTTCATCGGCCCGGCCGCGCTGATTTGGGCCTCCCGTTTCGTCAACGATTCGCGCGACACCAAGGCCATGGAGCGTATGGATGGCATCGACACCGTTTTTTGTTTGGCGGAGGAGCTCAGCGCGCAACTTTTCACGCTTGCGGCAATCGAGACACGATTGGTGGTACATGAGCTCGGTTGAAACCGACCTCGCAACGCATCACACCACCCAGAAGGCAGTATTTCCTGCGAATATTAGAGTCATCCCGCTGTTCAGGTGCCCGTTTCCACCGATGCAACGACTCCGAAACGCTCAACGAGCACCCTCTAGTACCACCAATCGTATGCATTTTGACACGAGGCCAAGAAGTTACAGAGAGGGAAGGTTGCCATCCAGCTGACAGCCCGAGCTTAGTGGCGCGCAAGCCGACATCTCTTACTTAAATCACTTGCTTTACATCACTTGCTTAACTTCATCCGCATGATTAGTACGGTGCACCGAGGGGCGGAAGCTGCTTGAGATAGGCCCACATGCGCTGCTTTGCCCGCCCATCGGCAAGCGCGGCCTCGAATCCATCGAGGGCAAGCACGCGCCTTCCAAGAACATGAGCGACGAGCCCCGGAGCGAGCATCGCCATGTCGAACTGCTCGATGCGAGCAAGCTCCTCGGCATATGCCTCGCGCATGAGCGACGCAGCGGCATCATCAAGCAGAACGACGGCCTCGGGATCAAGCGCCTCAAGCGCCTCGCGGAACAAGGCCGGGGGCAACGGCCGCCCCGAAGCCACCTCAGGCGCAGCGCCTTCCCCTTCCGGCCCTGCGCTGGCAGATAGCGCGCAGAACTCCTCCGGCGCGTATCCAAGGCGCTCGAGCGCAGCCGCTAACGCCGCGCCATCGGCACCGGCAAGCAGCTCCCCGCCAGCAAGCTCGTTAGCATTGAGCTCGCCCTTCACCAGGACTATGGCCGAGAACGCGTTCCCCCGCATGCGAACGCCGCGCGCGGCAAGCGCATCGAGCTCCTGCTGCGCCGCCGCAAGCAGCGCGTTCCTTCGATCGGCATTCGAGACAGCCATGGTTCCCCCCTCGCTGGATGGGCGATACCTGAAAACGCGCGAAACAACGGCGCATCGTCGCCGCGCGTGCCCGCAAGCACACGGGTTTGCAGGCGCACGGGCGCGCACTGCGCCGCGAGCGCGTGGACACGCGTGTCACGAGCCGCATCGCTCGCGGGCGCGGGGCACACGGAACAAGCGCTCAGCATCGCGCATCCTCATTGTAGCGGTGACAGCATCAACGTGAACGACCGCGCACTGCGCCCAGCACGTGGGGGAGCAATAAAAGGCTGCTCCATCTGCAACGAGAACGCTGAGGTGGGTATAACCGCACTGTCTCGATTTATCCGCGCCTTTGAGCGCGCCTCACATAAGGAGGAACCATGGCAGCAATTACCGAGGTCAATGTCTCCAATTTTGACGCTCTGCTTGCTAACGATCTACCCGTTCTCATCGATTTCTGGGCACCGTGGTGCGGCCCGTGCCGCATGGTTTCGCCCATCGTCGACCAGCTTGCCGATGAGCTCGACGGCCGTCTCGTCATAGGCAAATGCAACGTCGACGAAAACCAAGACATCGCCATGAAATATGGCGTCATGTCCATCCCCACGCTCGTGATCCTCAAGGGCGGCCAGGAGGTCAATCGCATCGTGGGAGCTATGCCCAAGCCCGCCCTCACCGCCGAAATTGAGAAGAGCCTGTAACGACACGGCTCCACAGGCGAGCGATACGGACGCAACGATCCGGCTCCCTACGCGAGCAATACGGACGCAACGACAACGTAGTACACTGAAGCCCCGGGTTGCCGGGGCTTTTTCATACCGGGATTCGCGCCTGATGCCAACGGCGAACTACGGTCGAACACGGCCTCAAGGAGGACCTATGCACGATGTGGGCATGAACATGAGCCAGCTCGCCATGAGCGTGAAGCAGGTTGACAATACGATTGAGCTCGCTCGGTCTTGGAGCCACGATTTGTTCCATGCAACCGAGACATACGACATGGAGCGCATCGGCTCCAAGCTGGCCCAGGCGATGCGGTCGCTCGATGAGGCGCGCGCCGCGCTCGAAGGCTACGAAGAGGCCATCGAAGCCGACCATAATTCGGTGGGCACCGTCCGGCTGGTGTAGCGATGGACGCCGCGCGCCCCGAGGGCCATACCGAGCGCTTTAACAACGCCGAACCTGCCGACCATACCCGCGCAAGCGCGTGTGATGATTTTGCAGGGCAGGCATGCTCATCAGATCAGGCGGGAGCAGCCGTGCACGCCAGCTCGGCCGATCTCGTCCGGTTCTCGGTCGCCGTGCCAGAAGACCTGCTCACCGCTTTTGACGGGCAGACCGCGCGCCGCGGCACCGGAGCCAACCGCTCCGAGGCAATCCGCGACCTCATGCGCGCCGCGCTTGTCAAAGACGAGTTGAGGACACCAACGGCGCAGGTTATAGGATCGTTGACGATGATCTACGACCATCACACCGGCGATCTCACCCGACAGCTGGACGAGATTCAGCACGATTACACGGCCGAGATTGTCTCAACCATGCACGTGCACCTGGACCACCACAACTGCCTGGAAATCCTTGCGGTGCGCGGCCAAGGCGCGCGCGTCTACGAGCTCGCCGATAAGCTTTTGGGCCTGCGCGGCGTACACCACGGCGAGCTCACCTGTGCCGCCACCGGTGCGAGCCTGGAGCGGTAGGACCGATCGCCGGTGAAGCACGTTCACATCCACATAACCGGAATCGTCCAGGGCGTGGGTATGCGTCCGTTCGTGTACCGAACGGCAATGGCGCACGGGATAAGCGGCTGGGTGCTCAACGCGGGCGACGGCGTGCGCATCGAGGCATCGGCCGAGAACGCCTCCGCGCTCGACGCGTTCGTGCGCGCGCTGCGCGATGAGGCACCGGCGGCAGCACGGATTGACGGCATCGTGGTTGTTGAGCACGCGGGCAGCACGGACGACGCGGGAGCTGACACACCGCAGGGAGTGATGCCGGAAGACCCCTCACCTATCTTCCGCATCGTCGCATCGGATGATGAAACGGAGCGCACCACGCTCGTCTCGCCAGATATCGCCACCTGCCCCGATTGCCTGCGCGAACTCTTTGACCCCTCCGACCGGCGCTATCACTACCCATTCATCAATTGCACCAACTGCGGCCCGCGGTTCACCATCATTCGCTCGCTCCCCTACGACCGGCCCGCCACATCAATGGATGCATTCCCCATGTGCCCCGCATGCGCGGCAGAATACGCCGACCCCGCCGACCGGCGCTTCCATGCGCAGCCCAATGCATGCTTCTCCTGCGGCCCGCACATCACTTGGCGTGAAAAGGTCCAAACAGGCACCGATGCGTGGGAACGGCGCGACGGAATCACCCCTGCTGTTGGCACCACACGCCAGAAGAGCGATGCCATCATCGAACGCTGCGCCGAGATGCTGGCAGCCGGCGGCATCGTCGCCATCAAGGGGCTCGGTGGCTTCCATCTTGCCTGCGACGCATCGAATGAGCATGCCGTGCGCGACCTGCGCCGGCGCAAGCGCCGGTCTAACAAACCGCTTGCCGTCATGGTTGGCAACATAGAAGGCGCCCGGGCGCTTTGCACGATCGACGAAGCCGAGGCGGAGCTGCTCACCGGATCCATCCGGCCCATCGTCCTGCTGCGCCGCCGCAAGCAAGACGAGCGCGACGACGAATGGGGCCCTGAGCAGGGCAAAGGCGGCAGCGACCACAGCCCAAAAGGTGACGGGAGCGACCGCTCCAATAGCAGCGAGAGCAGTCGTCCCTCGCTTGCGCCATCCGTCGCCTTCGATCTGCCCGAGCTCGGCATCATGCTCCCGTACACTCCGCTCCAGCACCTGTTGCTCGCCGCCTGCACTGCGCGTGGCGTGCATACACTTGTCATGACCAGCGGAAACGTAAGCGAGGAACCCATCGAAACCGATGACGGGCTTGCTTGGGCGCACTTGGTCGAAGGCGGCCTCGCCGATGCGCTGCTCGGCAACAATCGTGCCATTCTCACCCGGTACGACGACTCGGTCGTGCGCGTAATCGGCGGCCAGGCAATGCCCGTGCGCCGCGCGCGCGGATACGCTCCGCAGCCGCTCGACCTCCCTCCTTGCGCGCCCAACGAAGAAGCGCAGCAGAGCGATGGCCCGCGTAGCGACATCCCGTGCATCCTCGCCTGCGGCCCCGAGCAAAAAGCGACCATCGCCCTCACGCGCGAACAGCCCGACGGCAGCGCACTGTGCTTCGTGTCCCAGCACATCGGCGATGTTGAGAATGGTGAGACGTTCGACGCCTGGCACGAAGCGCGCCATCGCATGTCGGGCCTTTTCGAGCTTGAACCCCATGCGCGCGCCTGCGATCTTCACCCAACCTACCTCTCGAGCCAATGGGCGCGCGCCGAAGCATCTGCGGATGGTCGCCCGCTCATCGAAGTGCAGCACCACCATGCACACATCGCGTCGGTAATTGCGGAGATGGCCGCGTGCGGCATCATCGGCCCCGCGGAGCAGGTGCTTGGCATTGCACTCGACGGCACGGGAGCGGGAACAGACGGCACCGTATGGGGCGGCGAGGTCATGATTGCGAGCCTGAGCGGTTTCACGCGAATGGCGCACCTAAAACCCTGGCGGCTCCCGGCCGGAATGGCATCCGTGCGCGACGCGCGGCGCAATGCGTTCTCGCTGCTGCACTCCTGCGAGCTGCTCGACCATCCGGGAGCGCGCATGCTTGTCGAGGGCCTCAGTGAAGCCGAACGCGCGGTTACCGCCACCATGATCGAGCGAGGGCTCAACAGCCCGCTGACCTCCAGCATGGGCCGCCTGCTCGATGCCATGGCGGCCATGCTCGGCATCTGCCCGAGCGCTACGTACGAGGGCGAGCCAGCCATCAAGCTCGAAGCTGCGGCGTGGCGAGCGCTTGGCACAGATGACGCGCGGCGCGCCCACGATAGAGCGGATGGCTTCGGCTATCGCTTTAGCATGCACGAACAGCCGGTTTCCGCGCCGGATGAGCAGACTCGGCAACGCAGGAGTCGTGTTGGCGAACATGCCATCGACCAGGTTATTGAGCTTGACCCGACACCGATGGTGCGCGCCGCACTCGACGACCTCATGGCAGGGCGCTCCGTCGAAGCCATCGCTGCTGACGTGCACTTCGCCGTTGCGCAAGCTGTTTGCGATGCCTCCATCCAGATTGCGCGCCGTTCCGGCATTCGCAATGTTGCGCTTTCAGGCGGTGTTTTCATGAACCGCCTGCTCTTGGGCAAGGCACTGCAGCGGTTGCGGGCAGAAGGCCTGCGCCCGCTTGTCCCCAGCGCGGTGCCGGTAAACGATGGCTGCATCGCCTTCGGGCAAGCTGCCGTCGCCCGTGCGCGGCTCTGCGAACGGTAGCGTCGCGCCCGCGCGCGGTCCCGAAAACCACAACGTAGCACGTGAGAGCTACCTCGATGAAACGCAGACACCCGGTGTCTGCGTTTCACGTAAAGGCATCGGCCCAGCCTTTCCGACTCGAGCCTCGAACTAACTGAAAGCCTGCGAAGCTAAGATAATATGCAGACTTTTGCAGTTTCTACTATATGCAAACTTTTGCAGATATACTGAATGCACAACGTTTTACGTCACTGGAGGCGAACGAGCATGGCGAACCACACTACAGAGCACAGGACCGAGGACGGCCGCATCATCAAGCCGGTCAGCATTCCCCGGCAGGTGGGGCTGTACGTACGTCGCGAACGCGAGGCGCAGGGCCTCACGCGCAAACAGCTCGCAAAGGCCGCCGGTGTCTCCGAGCGCCTGCTCGCATCTCTCGAGCTCGGCGATGCCCCCGGCATCCGCCTCGATAAACTGCTCGCCGTCTACGACGCACTCGGACTTGAACTCTTCACCATCGGCGAACATATCAGGGAAGAGCGCCCATGGGAGCACAACGAGAGCTCGGCTGCCTCCGATAGCACCGACACCGCACCAGCGACCCGCACCACCGCGCAACGCCGCCGGCGCGGCGCGCGTGCAACAACTCGCACTAAACGGACCGAAAGCTCTCCAGAGCTCAGGCTATCTGATTTTCAGAGTGCATATGACAGGCTAATCGCCAACATCTTCCACGACAACAGCGGAGCCACAGCAAGGTAATTCCGCCGCACCACGTAGGAGGTATCATGGCAGAACTCTCTCTGCGCGCCATCATCTGCGGGACCCCCGCTGGGACGCTCTGGCAGGATGCACAGGGCCTCGTCCATTTCAAATATGACGAGGGTTACCACGGCGCACCGCTCTCGCTTGCGTTGCCCATCTGCAACCGCACATACCACCAACAAGCATTGCTGCCATTCCTGTTTGGCCTCCTCCCCGATAGCGAGCAGCAGCGCAAGGCCATTGCCCGCGACTTTGGCATCATCCCCAACAATCCCGTCACCATGCTCGACTGCATCGGCCTTGATTGCCAAGGCGGTGTGCAATTTTGCCGAGAGGAGCGCGTTGATGACGTACTCGCCCGCACAGGCGAATACCGCCCGCTGACCGACCATGAAATTGCGCTGCGCCTCAAAGCGATACGCTCGGATGACGAGGCGACATGGGTTGGCGAGGAGGAAAGCTGGTCGCTCGGAGGGAACCAAGGTAAATTCGCTTTGGGGCTGCGCGATGGCGCGTGGTGCTCCTGCATTGGCTCGGCCCCCACAACGCACATCTTCAAAAACGGTGTCGTGGGCTTTAAGCTACAAGCACTGAACGAATTCGTCTGTATGAAGACCGCCGAGCGAGCGGGTGTGCCCACGGCACATGTCGACTACCGGCTCTTCGAAGACGAACCGGCGCTCATCATCGAACGCTACGACCGCACTATCGGAGAAGACGGGACAATCCTGCGCGCACATCAAGAAGATCTTTGCCAGGCACTTGGGGTCATGCCGTTCCAGAAATACACCGCAGACGGCGGACCTGCTGTTCACGACGTTCTCACCCTTTTGGGAACTACCCCGGCAGCGCGTCTTAACATGCTGCTATTCACGTTGATGCTGTTCTTTAATTATCTTATCGGGGGCACCGACGCTCACGCGAAGAACTATTCGCTACTACTTGGGACAGAACATAACGTCGCAATTGCCCGCATGTACGACGTGGCCTCGGGCTTTGCCTATGACCGGCTGCGGCGGCACGGGCGACTCGCCATGGCGATTGGCGGGGAGAATCGTTTCGGGCGCGTGGGCTCCGGCGCGCTAGAGCGCTATGCGCAGTCAGGACCGTTCGAGCAGTTCGGCCTCGGGGTTGCCAGTTGCCGGACCCTCATGATGGACCTCGCCCAGGAGATACCCATCAGCCTCGCCGAGATCTTTGACGAGTATGCGGCCATCCCCGGCATGGACGAACTGCGAGAGCGCCTTGAGCCGTCCATCATCGAGAACTGCGAGCGCACGCTCGAGCTGCTGTAGCGATGCGCGGCGAATGAAACGCAGGCACCCGGTGTCTACGATTCACTCAAAGCCTCGAACACCGAGCTCGGCTCATCGCGGGCCCCTTGCTTGGCCTCGCGCAAGAAACTCCCACGGCATCGCCGCATCAAACCAGCCCCGCATTTGCCCGCGGGCGAACGCGGCGGTACCATCTACCCGAACGAGCTCCCACCCACTATCTCGACCAAAGGGGCAGTCTATGTGCCTTGCCATTCCGGGATCCATCGTAGCCATCGAGGGAACCAACGCCACCATTGACATGCTCGGCGTGCAGCGCCGCATCTCCATCTCGCTCACGCCGCAGGCCCAGGTTGGCGACTATGTACTCGTACACGCCGGCTTCGCTATCGAGGTTATCGACGCCGAAGAGGCCCGCCGCACCATCGAGCTCGTGCGCGAGCTTGATGAGCTCACCGAAGAAGACCTCGCCGGCGCCGAGGCATCCGCATGATGGGGCATGACCACACGAACGTGCAGAGCGTCGGCGCTCCCATCGACACCACGGCGCACCAGCACTCCACCGCTGCCGCAACCACTGCCGCCGCGAACAGCGCTCAGCACGACATGGACCTTTCGTCCTTCCGCGATCCCAAGCTCGCGCGTGAACTCATCGACCGCATACACCGGCTTGTAGGCAACCGCCGTATCAACCTCATGGAAGTATGCGGCACGCATACCGTGAGCATCGGGCGCTACGGATTTCGTTCGATTATGCCCGAGGGCCTGCGGTTGCTTTCTGGCCCCGGCTGCCCCGTCTGCGTGACCGCGAACCGCGATATCGACCATGCTATCGCGCTCGCCCGCACCGAGGGAATCACGGTGGCCACCTTCGGCGACATGATGCGCGTGCCCGGCAGCACCTCGTCGCTCGCCGCAGAGAAATCCGCTGGGCGCCACGTTCGCATTGTCTACTCCCCTCTCGACGCGCTCGAACTCGCAACCGAGCTGCCCGATCGCAACGTCGTCTTCATGGGCGTGGGCTTCGAAACCACGACTCCCGCCATCGCTGCCTGCGTCCTCGAGGCAGCGTCCCGCGGGATTGAGAACTTTTCCGTGTTCTGCGTGCACAAAACCACGCCGCCCGCGCTTCGCGCCATCGCAAACGATCCCGAAACCACAATCGACGGCTTCATATTGCCGGGCCATGTCTGCACCATCACGGGGCTTGCGCCGTTCCAGTTCATAGCACGCGAGTTCAACATTCCCGGCGTGGTGACGGGGTTCGAGCCAGTCGATATCCTCACCGGCATCGATCGCCTCGTCGAGATGATCATTTCCGGCACGCCCGCCGTGGAAAACGCCTACCCCCGAAGCGTGCGCGACGCAGGAAACCCCGTGGCGCGAAGCATCGCGGAGAAGGTTTTCGAACCGTGCAGCGCAACATGGCGGGGCATGGGAGAAATTGCACATTCAGGCCTGCGCATTCGCGAGGATTATGCGCGCTACGATGCGCGGTGCAGGTTCGCCGTCGAGGTCGAGCCCACCCGAGAACCGCATGGGTGCCGCTGCGGCGACGTGCTTCGTGGCGTCATCGCGCCCACCCAGTGCCCGCTCTTCGGGCGCGCCTGCACGCCGGAACATCCCGTTGGGCCCTGCATGGTTTCGAGCGAAGGCAGCTGCGCGGCGTACTTCCGGTATCGCTAGCGCGGCGCGGTGCATAGCGTCCAAGCGGTTCGCCAGCACCGGACTTCTGCAAACCGCTTGAATCGTCAACACCGGGTGTTGGCGAACCACTGGCAAACCACTGGCAAGCCGCGTTCGACTACACTCATCTCGAGAACGACCAAGCACTCTGGCCATCGAAAGAAGGCATCATGATTTCGGACTCCACCGTACAGCTCGGACACGGATCCGGCGGGCAGATGATGAAGCGCCTCATCGATGAGGTCTTCCTCGACGCATTCGAGGCGCCCGAGCTTCACGCGGGCAACGACGCCGGCGTAGCCGCGCTGCCCGGCACGGGGCGCATCGCGCTCTCGACCGACACCTTCGTGGTGACACCGCATTTCTTCCCCGGCGGCGATATCGGCCGGCTCGCGGTGTGCGGCACGGTAAACGATGTTGCCACCTCGGGTGCGCGGGTGCGCTATCTCTCCTGCGGATTCATCCTGGAAGAGGGATTTCCTCTCGACGACTTGCGCCGCATTTGCCAAAGCATGGCCGAGACCGCGCGCGAGGCGGGCGTGGCAATCATTACCGGCGACACCAAGGTCGTGAATCATGGAAGCGCAGACGGCGTCTACATCAACACGGCGGGCGTGGGAGAGGTTCCCGAGGGCAGTTCGCTTTCTGGCGCTGCGTGCCAGCCGGGCGATGTCGTTCTTGTCTCTGGCACGCTTGGCGACCACGGCATCGCCGTGATGAGCCAGCGCGAGGGCCTCGCCTTCTCTACCACCATAGAAAGCGACGCAGCACCGCTTAACCACCTCATTGCCGCGGTGCTCGACGCCGCGCCCCGTGTGCGCTGCTTCCGCGATCCCACGCGAGGGGGCCTTGCAAGCACGCTTAACGAGTTCGCCGCCGCAAGCAATGTCGAGATCGAGGCGGACGAAGAGGCCATTCCGGTTAAGCCCGAAGTTCAGGCAGCGTGTGAGATGCTTGGATACGACCCGCTGCAGGTGGCAAACGAAGGCAAGATCGTTGCCGTCGTACCCGCTGACGAGGCTGCCGCGGCGCTCGAAGCCATGCGGGCGAACCGCTATGGAGCCGATGCCGCCATCATCGGCCGCGTGCGCGATGCCGGAGAGAGTGGCCCGTGCGTGCGCGTTCGTACCCCCTGGGGATCAACGCGGATTCTCGACATGCTCGTAGGAGAACAACTGCCGCGCATCTGCTAACGGCTGGAGCCGGGGCCGTCGTGGTCGCATCGGGCGAGAATCTGACGCCGGCACCTGCGCCACATTGGCGGGCGGCTTTGGACACTTGCCTGGCATGCCATCCGCGTTTTCGGGCGGCTTCTGGACATGCGCGGGGTGCCGGGCGGCGCTGCCGGGCGAGATTCATACGCTCGCGGCGTTCCGCCTGTGCCGCCGGGCGACTTTCGGACACCGCAACCGTTGTCGGGCGACTTTCGTACGCTCAGGGGCCCTCTAATGGCGAAATGTCGCCCGAAAAGCCCGGCAGGCGTCCAGATATAGCCCGACAAGCCCATCGGTGTCCAAATGTCGCCCGAGAATGAACGGCGCGTCCGGATGTCGCCCGGCAACGCGCGAGATGTCCGGATCTCGCCCGAGAATGAAACTGCGCGGTGAGCAACGATTGCCCCGTGGTAGGATGGTCGCGGCTTATTCGCGCAACCTGGGGAGCACCATGGCCTTTTCCCATGTCATCTTCGACCTAGACGGAACGATCCTCAACACCATCGAAGACCTCGCCCGCGCATGCAACCACGTATGCGAGCAGCATGGGTGGCCCACGTTCTCCATCGACTCCTACCGCTATAAGGTTGGCAACGGCATGCTCAAGCTGGTCGAACGCTTCATGCCGGCAGAATATGCGGGAGACGAGCGCATGTTCAGCCAGGCGTTCGCCGAATTCCGCTCATACTATGACGAGCACAAGGAAGACCACACCGCTCCCTACCCCGGCATCTCAACCATGCTCGATGCCCTACGCGAGGAAGGCGTCACGCTCGCCGTGCTCACCAATAAAGACCATGCCGCCGCGGCACCGCTCGTGCAGCGATACTTCGGAGACCGGTTCTCCCTCGTTCAAGGTTGCACCGCAGTGTTTCCTCCCAAACCCGCGGCACCCGTCACCCTGCATGTTCTGGCTCAGCTTGGCGTAAAGCCCTCCAACGTGCTCTATGTGGGCGACAGCAACGTCGATGTTCAGACTGGGCACAATGCGGGGCTCGCCGTGGCGGGGGTAACCTGGGGCTTTCGCGGACGCGCTGAGCTTGAAGCCGAGGGAGCCGATTTCATTGCCGAGCAGCCCGAAGACGTCGTGAACATCGTTCGCGGCGCTTGCGTTCACTAGGAAAAAAGCTGATTATTTGGCATCAGGGCCAACCGTCCGATCGAGGTTTTAACTTTTGGGCACTTCCTCGTGCGGCGGTCGGGTAGAAGCAAGAGAGGGAAAGGGAAAGGCGCAGCTCAGGCGGCCGGTGGCTTCCCGACCGCGGCGCGACTACTCGGGCCCTCCGCCCCCAAGTGCCCAAAAGCTGAAATTCCGATGGGTTGGATGCCTCCGGCGCCCGATAATCGGCGCTTCCCGAGAGAAACACCCGCCGCCATCTCCTCGCGAAGGCCAAGCGGACTTTTCGGCTTTGACTCGATGCCGCGCAATCACGCCGAAAATGGGAATCAACTGGGCTCCCACCTGCGGATTCGCTCGCGCCCCTACCCGAGAGGGCGGCCCGAAACCGAGCCAAAGCGGCATGCTTCGGCCGCGATACGGCAAGGGGCCGG
>ENA-OOWK01000816-OOWK01000816.1-human-gut-metagenome-genome-assembly--contig:-NODE-816-length-18925-cov-5.905299_pt1 | contig 18925 bp, 14 predicted proteins | sample MGYA00241405_ERZ501317 | MGnify/ENA primary metagenome ERZ501317 (study PRJEB25962, sample SAMEA1972440) | human gut metagenome | biome: human gut; feature: human-associated habitat; material: faeces... | reverse complement strand
GCGTCCTGAACGAAATCAAGAATGCGGATGGTCAGATCATCACCTTCATCGACGAGATCCACACCATCGTCGGCGCGGGTGCGGCCGAAGGCTCGATGGACGCCGGCAATATGTTGAAGCCCATGCTGGCCCGTGGCGAGCTGCGCCTGATCGGCGCGACCACGCTGGACGAGTACCGCGAGAACATCGAAAAGGATCCGGCATTGGAACGCCGTTTCCAACAGGTGTTCGTGGGCGAGCCGAGCGTGGAAGACACCATCGCCATCCTGCGTGGCCTGAAGCAGCGTTACGAGGCGCACCATAAGGTAACGATCGGCGACGACGCGCTGGTCGCCGCCGCGACCCTCTCGAACCGGTACATCTCAGGCCGTCAGCTGCCGGACAAGGCCATCGACCTGGTCGATGAGGCGGCCGCTCACCTGCGTATGGAGCTCGACTCCTCGCCTGAGGAGATCGATGAACTGCAGCGCAAGGTGACCCGTCTTGAAATGGAGGAAATGCAGCTCAAGAAGGCCGAGGATCCTGCATCCAAGGAGCGTCTGGGCAAGCTGCAAGCCGAACTCGCGGACACCCGTGAGAAGCTCAGCGGCCTCAAGGCGCGTTGGGATGCGGAACAGGCCGGCCACAACAAGGTCGGCGACCTGCGTGCCAAGCTCGATGACCTGCGCGTGCAGGCGGATAAGTATACCCGTGAAGGCAACTTGGCGGAGGCCTCGAAGATTCTGTACGGAGAGATTCCGTCCATTCAGAAGGAACTCGCCGCCGCGGAAAGCGCGGATGCCGAATCTGCCGATGCCGGCGCGGCCAACCCGGCCGATGAGCCGATGGTCCCGGACCGTGTGGACGCCGACTCGGTGGCTGAGATCGTCTCCGACTGGACCGGCATTCCCGTCGGCCGCCTGATGCAGGGCGAAAACGAGAAGCTGCTGCACATGGAGGACTACCTCGGCAAGCGCGTGATCGGCCAGAAGGAAGCCATCGCCGCCGTGTCCGACGCGGTGCGCCGTTCGCGTGCCGGCATCTCCGACCCGAACCGTCCGACCGGATCGTTCCTGTTCCTCGGCCCCACCGGTGTGGGCAAGACCGAACTGGCCAAGGCGCTCGCCGACTTCCTGTTCGACGACGAGAAGGCCATGGTCCGCATCGACATGTCCGAATACATGGAGAAGGCTTCGGTCTCGCGCCTGATTGGCGCGGCGCCGGGCTACGTGGGCTACGAGCAGGGCGGCCAGCTGACCGAGGCCGTGCGCCGTCGCCCGTATTCCGTGGTGCTGTTCGACGAGGTCGAGAAGGCCAACCCGGAGATCTTCGACGTGCTGCTGCAGGTACTTGACGATGGTCGCCTGACCGATGGCCAGGGAAGGACCGTGGACTTCAAGAACACGATCCTGATTATGACCTCTAACCTCGGCTCGCAGTTCCTCGTGAACGAGGACATGGACGCCGACGCCAAGAAAAAGGCCGTGATGGACGCTGTCCACATGAACTTCAAGCCGGAGTTCCTGAACCGTCTGGACGACATCGTCATGTTCCACCCGCTTACGCGCGAGGAGCTTGGCGGCATCGTGGATATCCAGGTGGCTGGCGTGTCCCAGCGTCTGACCGATCGCCGCATCACGCTGGACGTCACCGACTCGGCTCGCGAATGGCTGGCCAACACCGGTTACGACCCGGCTTATGGCGCTCGTCCGCTGCGCCGCCTGGTACAGACCGAAGTGGGCGACCAGCTGGCCCGTATGCTGCTGGCCGGCAAGGTCCACGATGGCGACACCGTGCTGGTCGACCAGACCGGCGGCGAACATCTGGAGCTCTCCGCTTGGGCGAGCGACCAGATTGTCTCCGACAATCCGGACGTGAGCGTGGACAACGTCACCGAAGACAAGTGACAATCACTGGCTCCCCTCTCTGAGCAAAGCTGTCAGCGAAGCTGACTGAGGGGAGTTCGGGCTGGCGAGCTTCACTATATTGGCTCTCCTCTGAGGAGGAGAGCCTTTTCGCTACCATGGTGCTGAACTTCATACGAGGAGGGCCAGTGACTGGACGATTCGCGCCGACGCCGTCGGGGCGCATGCATATCGGCAACGTGTACGCCATGTTGGGTGCATGGCTTTCGGCCCGCTCGCGTGGCGACCGCATGCTGATGCGTATCGAGGACGTGGACAAGCCGCGTGTGGTCGCCGGTGCGGACCAGCTCATGATGGATGACCTGCATTGGCTCGGCCTCGACTGGGATGGCGAACCGATGTTCCAATCCCAGCGCACTGAACGATACGAATACGCTCTCGAATGCCTGCGCTCGCAAGGTGTGCTGTACCCCTGTTTCTGCTCGCGTGCCGACATTCGCGCCGCCTCGGCCCCCAACGAGGGCGACGGCTTCATGGTGTACCCCGGCACGTGCCGCCGCCTGCTGCACGACCATCCCGACGAGGTCCGTGCCCGTTTGGTTCGCGGCGACCAGCATTCCATCCGTATCGCCATGCCGGAATCGGCAGCGGGAGAAAAGCAACGTACAGTGCCTGACGATTCCGCTGCGCTGTCGGGAGCCGTGCCGCCGGAACAGCAGGGCGATGCCGGAATCGTTGATGGTGTCGCATGCTTTAACGACCGTGTCTATAGTCCACAGCACTACGATTTGGCCCGCGAGGTAGGCGATTCCGTGATTCGCCGAGCCGATGGACTGTTCGGCTATCAACTGGTCGTGGTCGTGGATGACCTCGATATGGGTGTTGATGATATCGTGCGCGGCCGTGATCTGCTGCGCTCCACCGCGCTGCAAATGTGGATTCGCCAGTGTCTGTTGGCTGGCGGCTTTGAGCCGGAATGCGGCAACACGGAAAAGCCTCTCGCCGAGCACCCCGAGTATGCGCACCTGCCGCTTATCGACAATGCGGCCGGCCGGCGTTTAGCCAAGCGCGAACGTTCGCTGGATATGGGAGCCTTGCGCGCCCGCAACGTAACCCCCGAGCAAATCATCGGATACTGCGCCTGGCTGCTGCGTCTGCAACCCACTCCAATTCCTTGCAAACCCGCCGATCTGCTGGCAGATTTCAGCTGGGAGCCACTGCGCGCCAACCACCTGGACCGCGCGCTGAAACCGGATGATCCAACCACTCCACAATGGCTGGCAGAAGCGTTAGGCTAGAGGCAGCCCAACAGGAAGGATTCCAATGTCGTCGAAGCTCTGGAGAAACGTGGCGCTGGCAGGCGTGGCCGCCGCCGGTGCTGCCGTGTGGGCCGTGGCCCCGCGCACGTTCAATGACAAGCGTCGTAATTTCGTGCCCTCCATTCCGGAGGTATGGTATGCCCATCGTGGCTTGCATGATGCGGGTTCTGGTTTGGTCGGCTATACCGATATCGCTGATTATGGTGGGGATAATCCGGTTAGCGCCCAAGCCGATACCACTGAGCGATCCATCGCCGAAAACGATGATTATGTGTCGCTTGCCCGTCGCATGGCTGTCAAGGCCGGCTACGGCAGTGCGGATATGACCGGTCCGATTGCTCCCGAAAACTCGCTGGCCGCGTTCGCCGCCGCCTGCGAGGCTGGCTATGGCATCGAACTCGACGTGCAGCTTACGCTCGACGGCCAAGTGGTCGTGGTCCATGACGCCGATTTGTTGCGCGTGGCCGGCGATCCGCGCCGCATCGAAGACCTGACTTACGACGAACTCGCCCGTATTCCGCTCTTCCCGAACGGCGAGTCAGGCGATTTGAAGGCCGAACCGTTGCCGGGTGCCGACGCGAACCCGCCGCTGGTGGTCACGCCGTCCGCCGCGCCGAAGGGGTACTACCAGCATGTGCCGCTGTTCTCCGATGTGCTGGACGTGGTGGCCGGCCGGGCTCCGCTGATTGTGGAATACAAGTTCAGCAACAACAGGGCTTGGGATGAGCGTAGCGAAGAGCTCATGGAAAAGGGCCACGCCTTGCTTGAGGCGTATGACGGCCCGTACGTGATCGAATCCTTCCACCCGGGCGCGGTGAATTGGTACAAGGAGCATCACCCTGAGGTGTGCCGCGGTCAGCTGAGCTGGCCGGCGAAGCTGAGCAAGAATGGTGCGGCTGAATGGGCCGCCGGCTTACTGGCGTTCGACTGGCTGTCTCGTCCTGATTTCGTGGCTTATGACTGGACTGGTGGCGCTTCGCCGCAAGTCAAGCTCGCTCGTTCGATGGGTGCGATGCCGGTTTCATGGACCGTGCGCAGCAGCGATGAACTCGCCCAGTGCGCCCCCTACTTCGACCGCCACATCTTCGAAGCGTTCGTCCCCGACGCAGTGTGAGGTTGAGGGCGTTATTGATGTGCCCATGGGGCGGTTACAGGCTCATCGGGCGGTAACTTGCCCATGGGGCGGTTTGAAGAATATGTGAAACCGCGGAATTAAGCCATTTTGGCATACCGCCCCATGAGGGTTTTACCGCCCCATGGGGCAATTACCGCCCCATGGGGGATTTCCCGCCCCATGAGGTATGGCGTTTTACTTGTGATATGGCTCGCCAGCGTTGATCTTATAAGCGCGATAAATCTGCTCCAGCAGAATCACGCGCATGAGCTGATGCGGGAACGTCATCTTCGAGAAACTCAGCAGAAAATCAGCACGACGCAGAATCGCGTCGTCAAGGCCGATTGAGCCGCCGATGACCAGCTGAATATGGCTGGTGCCACGCAATCCAAGGTCGTTGATTTTGGCGGCCAATTCTTCGCTGGACAGCTGCTTGCCATTGATGGCAAGGGCAATAACAAACGCGCCGTCCTTCAGATGCTTGGCGATGCGTTCGCCTTCTTTGGCCTTGATCTGTCGGTCAACGCCTTCGGAGGCGTGGTCAGGCGTTTTCTCATCTGCCACTTCAATGATGTTGAGCCTGCAGTAGCGCGAAAGTCGCTTGGAATACTCGTCGATGGCGTCGCGAAGATATCGTTCCTTCACGCGTCCCGGCGCAATAATGTCGATTTGCATAGATGTTCCGTTATGTTGGCTCCCCTCGGGGAGGGGAGCCAGGGAAATCAGTCAATTACGCCATAGAGACGGTCACCGGCGTCGCCGAGTCCCGGCACGATGTAGCACTTGTCGTTAAGACGTTCGTCGACCGCGCACACCACGACCTTGAAGTCGATGGACGGGTCGATGTGCTCCTCGACGTACTTGATGCCTTCGGGGGCCGCGATGATGTTGATCGCGGTCACGTCCTTGGCGCCGCGCTCGGCCAGGTAGTGCGTGGCGGCGACCAGCGTTCCGCCGGTGGCGAGCATCGGGTCGATGAGGAAGCACTGGCGGCCGGACAGGTCCTCGGGCAGACGGTTCGCGTACGTCACCTGCTGGGTGGGGTGCTCCTCGTCGCGCTTCATGCCCAGGAAGCCGACTTCAGCAGTCGGAATCAGGCGGGTCATGCCGTCGAGCATGCCCAAGCCAGCGCGCAGCACCGGCACGATGATCGGGCGCGGGGAGGCGAGCTTCTTGCCGGTCATCGGGGCGACCGGCGTCTCGATCGGCGCGGCCACCACGGACAGGTTGCGGGTGGCCTCGTAGGCCTCAAGCATCACGAGTTCGGAGACGAGCTCGCGGAAGGTGGAGGAGGGGGTGTTCTTGTCGCGCAGCACGGTGAGCTTGTGCTCGACCAGCGGATGATTCAAAACATGGAGTTCCATGATTCCCAGCCTAGTCCAAGTTTGCCGACCTGCCGAATTGGTAATGGCGCGGCTTGCTTATCGGATTGGATTTGTGGGTGATTCGACTTTTTGCTGCGATAGGCCAGTTGCAGCAGGACAATGCCCTGTCCGTGCCGAGATCTGCCTCTGATACCTCTGAGAGGGTAAAGCGTAAAAAACAACACGGTGTAAAACAGGGAATGAAACTGGTGTAAAACCGGGAATGAGATAGGTGTAAAATCGGGAATGAAACTGGTGTAAAATCTATATTGTTAGAACGATAGAACTGGGAAAGGCTGCAATATGAACGATTTGAGTGGTCGCGATGGTACCTTGACCAGGCCTGATTATCGTTCACGCGTGGTAGATAGCAGATTAAGTAAACTGCTCAAGGCGTTCGGTGCAGTGGAAATCGTTGGGCCGAAATGGTGCGGCAAGACATGGACCGCGCTCTCCCGGTCTCGAAGCGTTGATCGTCTGGATGATGTGGCAGTTTTCGCGGCCGCCCAAACCGATCCTGCATTGGTGCTGATGGGGGAGGAGCCCCATCTGGTGGACGAATGGCAAGATGTACCGCAAATTTGGGATGCCGCTCGTCGCCATATAGATGACAATGCGAACCGCAAGGGGCAGCTGATTCTTACAGGTTCGGCTATTCCAAAGGATCGTGACGCCATTCATCACAGCGGCACTGGTCGCATTGCTCGTCTGCGCATGTGGCCCATGAGCTTGGCTGAATCCGGAGAATCCACGGGCGCGGTCAGCCTATCCGATTTGTTCGAGGGGAAATTCGAGCCTGCCGAATGCAATACGAGTATCGAAGACATCGCCAGATGGTGTTGCCGTGGCGGATGGCCCGCGAATCTTGAGCTAGACGATGAATTCGCCTTGGAAATCCCGGGCGAATATATCGCAAGTGTGCTGGATATCAGCGTGCCGAAGATGAAGAAGAATCCTGAAACTGCACGAGCTTTGATGCGAGCTCTTGCCGTGAACATCTCGCAGGCACCAAAATATGCGACGCTGGCTGCGGATATGGCATATGGCGATGAGCGGCGTGAGCCGGATACGCAGACGGTGAAGAGCTATTTGGAAATGTTCAAGGACTTGTACCTTCTGACGGATTTGGAGGGTTGGGAACCGCCACTCCGCGCAAAGAGTCGTGTGCGAACCAAGCCCAAGCGATATTTCGTGGATCCTTCGTTGCCTGCTGCGGTTTTAGGTGCCGCGCCGAATACTCTGATGCGCGATACACAGACGCTCGGCGATCTGTTTGAAACGCTGTGCATTCGTGATTTGAATGTATATCTGTCGGCTATGCCGGGTGCCGGGAATCGCATTGCGTATTACCGCGATGACAAGGGGCTTGAAGTTGATGTCATTATCGAGTTGTCTGACGGCAGGTGGGGTGCCATCGAAATAAAACTCAGTGACCTTAAGGTGAACGATGACAATGCGGATAAGCTCAAATCCTTCCGCAACAAAATCTGCGGCAATCCCATGGCTCAGGTCCGAGACCCCGAATTCATGATGTTCCTTACCGGCCGAGGTGGGAAGGCCTATCGCCGCAATGACGGCATACTGGTCGTGCCCATCGCAACGTTCGGGGCGTGAATCTGGTAAAAGAAAAGAAGCGCCGAACCGCGAAAGCGCCTGTCGGCGCAAGGGCCGCTCGCGGCGGCAAAAAATGGAGCCCGGGGCTTAAGCACGGTCCGACGCGGATACTTAGTATAGCTTGCGATGGGTCTCGCCGCGCCGGGGAAGGGGTGGCGTTGGCCGGTAGCTGATTGTTGGGGTGCGGTCGGTGGGTTTCTCCCTCAGTCATGGGCATCGCCCGTGACAGCTCCCTCATCAGAGGGAGCCTGGAGCGGGGTTACTCCAACCGTCCGCGACGCCAGAGGTTGGCACCGTGTTGGAAATCCTTGGCGGTGGCCATGAGGCTGCCGGCGGTGTGCATAAGGCGGGCGGCTTTGGTGCGCACGGCCTTCTCATCGGCATCCGAGGAGAAGCCGCCGTTGGCCTCGGCCCGGGTCACCATGCGCCGCGCCTCCACGCGCAAGCCCAACGCCACCACATCGGTAAACGCCGCCGCACGCTCAAGCGCCACGGCAAAATCGCCCACAAAAGCACCGGAGAGAATCGAATCGGCCAATCGCACGATGTCATCTTCACTGGGAGCCTGATCCACGCCGGCGATGGCGGAGGCGGTAGTGGCCACCGGCTCACCCAAGCGCCACAGATGCGCGATCGAGTCGCGATTCGATCGCATCCACGTACGCAACATATACAGTCGCCACAGCACACCAGGCAGCGAATCCGGCTCGGTATCGCTCCATAGTTCGGCGATTTCATCCACGCCGACCGTCTCCACCAACGTGAGCACCCGCTCAACAACCGCCGGGTCTTCGCTATGGCGCACACGATCCAGCAATGCGGCAGCAGACAGATGACTCATCTCGCTCAACGCCTGCGGGTCCATGCCACCGGCCAATCCATCGGCCACAGCCGGGTCGAGCTGAGCCGGGCGCGAGGGGCGTGAAGAACCCATGCGAGCAGGTCCGAATGCCGCTCCGGCCGCACGCAACGAGCCGAAGCCCGGGCCCAGACTGCCGGCGGCACCATTGTGCGCGGCATGAGCTGCAGCGGCAGCGGCCGAGGAGTTGGATGAATCAGGAAATGCGGGTCTAGTAGACAAGCGGTTGAACCTTCTGAATATCGATGATTTTGGGACCATGAGGCGTCGGAGTGACGAACAGCGCCACCGCCGTGCCGGTCGGCATGAACGGTGTCTTGGCGATCAGGCGTTTGCTCAGAGACGGCGCAACGCACATGCTGCGCAGGTGTCCGAACATACCACCAATCACCGGCCGGTGCATGCATATCGCTATGGGCTGACGGCGCTCAAGTGCGAACTCGATTTCGCTGAGTAGACACTCCCATGCGGTGTCCGGCGCAGCGGCGTATGCATCTTCGGTGAGCGGATCGAGATGAACCATGTCTCGTCCGGTCTGCCACGCGAACATCTCCAACGTCTCCTGGCAGCGCACCCAAGGCGACGTGGCCAGTCGGGTCGGATTGAAACACGCCAGCTCGCGGTTCAGCGCGTATGCCGCAGCCGCGCCGCGCGGCGTGATCGGACGGTTCGCGTCCGAACCCTTCCACAGCTTGCGCGCTTCCGCTTTGCCGTGGCGCACGATAATCACCGGCACGGCGTCAAGCGCGCCCTCCTGCACCCGATCAACGAATAGCGCGAGGATGTCCTTATCGGTGGAATGGCTGAGCTTCTTGCGGGCCTCGGCCGGCGTCAGCCACAAAACTTCGTCGATTTCGCCGATGTCCGCCCGATGCACCGGGCCAAACGCATGGGTACGCCGCAGGTTGTCGATGGCGCTGATCGGCGTGGCCATCCAGAACTGGATATGCTTGGTATCCGCCGACCGATCCTTGGTATGGCGCTGTTTGCTGCCTTCTTCGGACAGCGGGTACTCGATGTCGCCCAGATAGGGACCGAGCTCCACGGGCAGGCCCGATTCCTCGCCGATCTCGCGTACGGCGGCATGCCGGTGCGATTCGTTTGGGTCGACCTTGCCTTTCGGCCAGCTCCAGTCGTCGTATTTCGGGCGATGCACGACGCACAGTTCGATGCGGTTGAGTACGTTGTCCACCGCGGCCGGGCTGTCGGCCTGCGTCGGGTCCGGGGTGGGAGCCGCGTCCGATGCGCCGTGTGCTGCCGTGGTCTCGCCGTCAGAATCCGTGGTGTTCGCGATGATGGTGCCATCGGTGGCAATATTGGATTTCGCTGATGGAGACGATGCCTGCGTCGGCTCGGCATCATCCTTCCACCGGTACAGAATACCGCCGGCGGCTTCCACGATTCGTCTCATACTGTTCGTACCCATCTCTTGTATTGTAGGTCACGTTGGACCGCTGCTACGTAGTTTTTGCGCGCTGAACAACGATGCCCGGCATCCTCTCGAAAGAGGAGCCGGGCATCGTAACCACCCTCAGTCAGCTCGTGCTGACAGGGAGCATCGAATGAAATCAGTTGTGCGAATTGGGGCGGCGCTGGTGCTTGCGAATCAGATATTCCTGACTGTCGACCAGCGGGCGGCCCTCGTCGTCCTTGGTGTGCAGCACATACGTGCCGTCGGGCTGCATGTGCCAGCTCATGGTGGAGTCGGCCATCTGCAGGTCCACGTACTTGATGAGCCCGTCGACCTGCTCCGGGGCGGTGACACGCACCAGAGCCTCCACACGGCGGTCAAGGTTACGGTGCATGAGGTCAGCCGAACCGATGTAGACCTCCGGGCCGGAAGCCGGACCCTCGCCGATCTGCGGGCCGTCCGCGTTGCAGAAGGCGTAGATGCGGGAGTGCTCCAGGAAGCGGCCGAGAATCGAACGTACGCGGATGTTCTCGGACAGGCCGGGAACGCCGGGCTTCAGAGCGCAGATGCCGCGTTCGACGATGTCGATCTTCACGCCGGCCTGAGCGGCACGGTACAGGGCGTCGATGGTCTTCTCGTCCACGATGGAGTTGACCTTGATCTTGATCCAGGCCTCCTTGCCGGCGCGGGCGGCGTCCTCCTCGCGGCGGATGCGCTGAATCAGGCCGGTGCGCACGGTACGCGGGGCCACCAGCAGACGGTGGAAGCTGGACTTCGGCGCGTAACCAGAGAGCTGGTTGAACAGACGAGTCAGATCCTGGCCGACCACCGGGTCGCAGGTCAGCAGACCCAGATCGGTGTACAGTCGCGCGGTCTTCGGGTTGTAGTTGCCGGTGCCTACGTGGCAGTAGCGGCGCAGACCGTCCGCTTCCTGACGCACGACCTCGATGAGCTTGCAGTGGGTCTTCAAGCCCACGATGCCGTACACCACGTGCACGCCGGCGCGTTCGAGCTTGCGGGCCCACGCGATGTTGGCGTCCTCGTCGAAACGAGCCTTGATTTCCACCAAAGCCAGCACCTGCTTGCCGGCATGAGCGGCGTCGATCAGGGCGTCGATGATCGGCGAGTTGGAGCTGGTGCGGTACAGGGTCTGCTTGATGGCCAGCACCTTCGGGTCCGCGGCGGCCTGCGCAAGGAAGGCCTGCACGGAAGTGGAGAAGGAGTCATAGGGGTGATGCAGCAGGATGTCGCGCTCGCGGATGGCAGCGAAAATATCCTGTGCGCGGGAGGACTCGACCTCGGCGATCTGACGGTTCGTGGTCGGCACGAACGGACGGTTCTTCAGGTCCGGGCGGTCCACGCTGCCGAGCTCAAAGAGCACGGTCAGGTCCAGCGGGCTGGGCAGACGGTATACCTCGTCCTGGCTCACGCCGAGCTGGTCGGCGAGCAGCTGGGAGAGGAAGGGGCTCGTGGTGTCCGTGATCTCCAGGCGGATCGGCGGTCCGAAGCGGCGGCGCAGCAGCTCCTTCTCCATGGCGTTGAGCAGGTTCTCGGCGTCATCCTCTTCCACGTCGATGTCCTCGTTACGAGTCACGCGGAAGGAGCGGGCTTCCTTGATGATCATGCCCGGGAACAGGGATTCCAGATGCGCGGCGATGAGCTTTTCCATGGCGATGAAGCCGTAACGCTCGTCCTTGGACTCCTCGTCGGTCATGTCGTCCACCGGCACCAGGCGCGGCAGGTTGCCCGGGATCTTGACACGGGCGAAGTGCGACTTGCCGGAGGCCGGGTTCTCCACAATCACGGCCAGGTTGATGGAACCGCCGGAAATGTAGGGGAACGGGTGGGCCGGATCCACGGCGAGCGGCGTCAGGACCGGGAACACCTGCTGGCGGTAGTAGCGCGAGAGACGCTCCTGCTCGGAGGAGGTGAGCTTGTCCCACGTCAGCAGGACGATGCGCTCCTTCTCCAATTCCGGCAGAATGGTGTCGATCGCGTAATGTGCGTGCTCGTCTTGCAGACGGTGTGCGGTCTCGCTGATCGCGCGCAGCTGCTGACGCGGGCTCAGGCCGGCGGCAGACGGCACGGCGATGCCCGAGTCGATACGGCGCTTCAGGCCGGCGACGCGGACCATGAAGAACTCGTCAAGGTTCGAGGCGAAGATCGCGGCGAAGTTGGCGCGCTCGAGCAGGGGCATGTCTTCGTTCTCCGCGCATTCGAGCACGCGCTGGTTGAACTTGAGCCAGCTGAGCTCGCGGTCGAAGAAACGGTCCTTGGGCAGCGGTGCCTCGCCTTCCTGATCGACGCGGCGGTCGTTGTTGTCGTTTTCGGCAATATGCTCTGCGATTTGGCTGCGCAGAATTGCCTTCGAGGGTGCGTCAAATATCTGTGCCATAGCCTATATCGTAAGCTCTGGCGTGGCCGGAAAACGGCTGAACGCGCCAGAATTCAACGGGTGTTCATGTTAGTTCGGTGTTGGTTGGTTCTGAGTGTGCTAGCGTGCTCGCGACACGCCGTGAGCGGCGGTGAAACGAACGAAATCGAACATCGGACGGGTTCGATGTGAACGGTTCAGCTCGTTTTCCGATAGCCAGAAAGTGCGATTGAACAGTTGTGATAAAAAACGCACAACGACTCTCTGCAGGTTGCGAGAAACGGGAGTGATGAATAGATTATGAGGTACAAGAACAACTGAACAGAGCAGAGCCCACAAATAGTGTATGGTCACGAGGACTGTTACGTTGGACGGGCATTGGAAAGACTTACCGTTACAACGATGATGTTGTGCAGAGATTCTGCTCCAGTAGTTGAACTTGTAGAAAAGGCCCGCTCCGGCGGGCCTTTTCGTTTGTGTGTACAGTGGAGGGCATGACGGAAACACAGCGTACGCCAGAGGGGATGTCGTCGAAACCTCGTATCAAGCCGGCCGATGCCGAAGACGGCCGTCCGGTCTCTATCTCTGCGCGTCTCGGACGACTGCAATTCCACTATTCCGGCAAGTTCCGCGTGCTGCAGATTGCCGACATTCAGGATGGGCCGAAAGTCTCCAAAGACACCATCACCCTGATTGAGGCCAGCCTTGATGCCACACGGCCTGATCTGGTGATTTTCTCCGGCAACCAGATCGCCGGCTACGATCCGGCGTTCGCCGATTCATTCCGTAAACGTCGCTGGTGTAACGAACCTATTGCCGAATCCGCGCTGAACCATACCCGAGCGCTGGTGCGCAAGGCCATTGGCCAGTTCACTGAGCCGTTGGCGGCGCGCGGCATTCCGTGGGCCGTGACGTACGGCAACCATGATTTCCAATGCGGGCTAAGCAATGCGGAACTGGACGGTATCTATCGCGAGTTCCCCGGTTGTGTCAATCCGCCGAGTGAGACCTTGCCGAACCAGATTGCATACACCTGTGGAGCGGGTGGTGCTGTGCAGACGCTGTCTGGTGCCACTGGTTCCGGTGAACCAGGCACCTTCGCGCTGCCGGTTATGGACGTTGACCATACGCGCAATGTGCTGGGTCTGGTCATTCTTGACTCCGGCGATTACGTGCATGGCGGCGGCTTCGGCACACCATCGCCCGCAGCGCTCGCCTTCCTGAACGCCGTGCCCGACCGTATCGGTGCGAAATCAATGGTGTTCCAGCACATGCCGATGCCCGAGTATTACAACGTGCTGAAGCCGGTGGCGGCCAACGCGGCGTTTGCCATGCAGGGCTATCGTTCGCACGCCGATACCTACTACGTGCTGGACGAATTGCAAACCCAGCCCGGCGGATATTTGGGAGAAGGCATATCCTGCCCTGATACGTCAGGCGAATTCGAATTGCTGCGCGAGGGGTATTTCGGCGTCGTAGCTGGTCATGATCATCGCAACGGTTTCGTCGGCGAACATGAGGGTCTGTTGCTTATCGCTACGCCAACCTGCGGATTCAATACGTACGGACCGGCTCCGGCCAAACGTGCCACGCGATTGATCGAATTTGATATCCGTCACCCTTACGAGCCGCGTACGCAATTGCTGGAGTTTGGCGAACTGGTGGGCAAGCCCAGTTCCAAACGCGCCTACACCTATGCGGTGAACCAAACCGCGCCTGGCGAGGGCGAGGGTGATGATTTGCTGCGCAAGCCGTCGCTATGGAGTCAACTGTCCGGTTTATTCAGGTAACCCGGTTTATTCAGGTAACTGTTCCTGATAGAGGCGGAAAGCGGCGCGAAGTATTCGAGGTTTCGGTGGCCTTCCGCTGTGTATTAGTGGCAGAAATCCCGCGTCTCTTTCGTTGTGACGCGGGATTTCTGCCGGTTGGGCTATCGGTTGGATTGACTGGTATGTTTCAGCGAACGGCTTTGACCAGTGCCTCGGTGAGGTACTTGCCGGCGGCCATCACCAGCGGCGCATAGCGGCGTCCGGGGGCGGCACCCATGCGGCCGGTCGGGCCGGAAATCGAGATGGCGGCGATGACCTGGCCGGAGGCGTTGCGGATCGGGGCGGAAATCGAGCACACGCCCTCTTCGCGTTCGTTCACGGACTCGGACCAGCCGCGCTTGCGTACGGCGGCCAGCTTGGTGGCGGTGAACTTGGCGTGGCGCAATCCCTGGTGCAGACGGTCGGAATCCTCCCAAGCCAGAAGAATCTGGGCGGCGGAACCGGCTTCCATCGACAGCATGGCACCCACCGGAATGGAATCACGTAGGCCGGAGGTGCGTTCCACAGCGGCGATGCACACGCGCTGATCGCCTTGGCGGCGGTAAATCTGCGCAGACTCGCCAGTGCGATCGAGCAGGGTCTGCAGGATCGGGCCGGCGGCGGTCAGCAGACGATCCTCGCCTGCTGCGGCGGCAAGTTCGGCGAAACGGGAGCCGAGTACGAATCGGCCATGCTGGTCGCGCAGTACGAAACGGTGGCGTTCCAGTGCAATAGCCAAACGATGTGCGGTCGGTCGAGCGAGACCGGTGGCGGCCACAAGCTGGCCCAGCGTAGACGGGCCGGATTCCAGTGCGTCAAGAATCTTTACAGTTTTATCAAGGACGCCAACGCCGGAATGGATTTCCCCATCGTCCTTGGCGGTGGTGTCTTCAACCGGCTCGGACTTGGTCAAGCTGTTGTTCAATGGTTCTTCCCGGGAATCAGTCATAATAAGGGCGATTATGCCATCTCACATAGTGAAATGGCAAATCGGGGAAGTGTCTCACAGGGTGGCCATGAAGTTGAAAGGGCGTTCGTGGATGCCGAAGAGACATGTCTGGAGCGGAACCGAGTCATGACTAGGTCATGTTCGAGTCGGGTCCGAGTCATATTGAGGCCATCATTTGACCGTATCTCAATATCCGGCATGCTCATGGCCGGGCCCATCGCAAGCACATAGGCTAATACCACGAACAAGGCGCGAACACAATACCTCGCGCGGAATTTTTTGGAGGAATCACTATGGGAACGACACTGGCCGAGAAGGTCTGGGCCGATCATCTGGTGCGCAAGGGCAGCGACGGAGCCCCTGATTTGCTGTACATCGATCTGATGCTCATGCATGAGGTCACCAGCCCGCAGGCGTTTGAGGGCCTGCGCTTGGCCGGCCGCAAGCCGCGTCACGTGGATCAGCTCATTGCCACCGAGGATCACAACACGCCGACCGTTGATATCGATCGCCCGAACCCGGATGAGACGAGCGCGTTGCAGTTGACGACTTTGGAGAAGAACTGCAAGGAGTTCGGCGTGCGCCTGCACCCGCTGGGCGACGCTGATCAGGGCATCGTCCACGCGTTCGCCCCGATTCTGGGCCTGACCCAGCCGGGCATGACCATCGTGTGCGGTGATTCGCATACGTCGACGCACGGCGCGTTCGGCGCGCTGGCGTTCGGCATCGGCACTTCCGAAGTCGAACACGTGATGGCCACACAGACGCTGTCTCTGAAGCCGTTCAAGACCATGGCCGTCAACGTCAACGGCAAGCTGCCCGCGGACGCGACGGCCAAGGACATCATTCTGGCGATCATCGCCAAGATCGGCACCGGCGGCGGCCAGGGTTACGTGATCGAATACCGTGGTGAGGCGATTCGCAACCTCACCATGGACGAGCGCATGACCGTGTGCAACATGTCCATCGAGGCCGGTGCGCGTGCCGGCATGATCGCGCCGGACGAGACCACGTTCGAGTACCTGAAGGGCCGTCCGCACGCGCCGGAAGGCGAGCTGTGGGATCAGGCCGTGGCGTACTGGAAGACGCTGAAGACCGATGACGATGCCGTATTCGACAAGGTGGTGGATATTGACGCCACCAAGCTCGGTCCATATGTGACGTGGGGCACCAACCCCGGCCAAGGTCTGCCGATCACCGCCTCCGTGCCGGAGCCGGGCAAGATCGCCGACGCCACCAAGCGCGCCGCCGCCGAACGTGCGATTACATACATGGGTTTGAAGCCAGGCATGCCGATCAAGGACATCGCCGTGGACACCGTGTTCATTGGTTCGTGCACCAACGGTCGTATCGACGATTTGCGCCAGGCCGCCGCGATTATGAAGGGCCACCGCAAGGCCGAGAACATCCACCGCGTGCTGGTGGTGCCGGCCTCCTCCCGCGTGCGTTTGCAGGCGGAGAAGGAAGGCCTCGATAAGGTGTTCAAGGACTTTGGCGCCGAATGGCGTAACGCCGGCTGCTCGATGTGCCTGGGCATGAACCCGGACAAGCTGGTGCCGAACGAGCGCTCGATTTCCACTTCGAACCGTAACTTCGAGGGCCGCCAAGGCAAGGGCTCGCGCACGCATCTGGCGTCGCCGGCCGTAGCCGCCGCCACCGCCATCCGCGGCACAATCTCGTCTCCCGCCGATCTCTGAGTCAATACACGTGAGCCCCCTCTGACGAGGGGCTGTCAGTCGAAGACTGACTGGGGGAGAGATCCCCGAAAGGAAAATTGTTATGGAAAAACTCACCACACTGACCGGCGTGGGCGTGCCGCTGCGCCGCTCCAACGTCGATACCGACCAGATCATTCCCGCTGTGTTCTTGAAGCGCGTGACCAAGTCCGGCTTCGATGACGCCCTGTTCTACGCATGGCGCCGAGACCCGAACTTCGTGCTCAACAAGCCGGAATACGCCGGTAAGGGCCAGATTCTGGTCGCCGGCCCCGAATTCGGCATCGGCTCATCGCGCGAGCACGCCGCGTGGGCGATCGCCGACTACGGGTTCCGCGTCGTGGTGTCGAGCTTCTTCGCCGACATCTTCCGCAACAATGCCCTCAACAACGGGCTGCTGCCGATCACCGTGAGCGGGGAGTTCCTCGCGGCGGTCTTCGCGGCGATCGACGGCGACCCTGCGACGCAATTCACCGTAGACCTGGACAACCAGACGCTGACGATCTGCGCCACGGGCCGCAGCGAGCGCTTCGAGATCGACGCATACAAGAAGCGCTGTCTGCAGAACGGCTACGACGACGTGGACTACCTGCGCAGCATCGCGCCCCAGATCGAAGCGTTCGAACAGGCGCATAAATAGCAGCGCGATGTATCCCCGCGTAGAGATAATGGATACCACGCTGCGCGACGGCGAGCAGACGTCGGGGGTTTCGTTCAACGCCCGCGAAAAACTCTCCATCGCCCGGCTGTTGCTGGAAGAACTGCGTGTGAGCCGCATCGAGATAGCCTCGGCGCGGGTTTCGCAGGGCGAGCAGGAGGCCGTGCGCCGCATCGCCGAATGGGCTGCCGCGAAGGGTTATACCGACCGCATCGAGGCGTTGGGATTCATCGACGGCGGCGTGTCGCTCGACTGGCTCGGCCAGGCCGGGTGTCGCGTGGTGAACCTGCTGGCGAAGGGGTCGCTCAAACACTGCCGCGAACAGTTGCGCCGCACCCCGCAGGAGCACCTCTGCGACATCCGCGCCACGATCGGCGGGGCCATCGCGCGGGGCATGAAGGTGAACGTCTACCTCGAAGACTGGTCGAACGGTATGCTGCATTCGCCCGGGTACGTCTACACGATACTCGACGGGCTGGCCGACGCCCCCGTGCAGCGCTTCATGTGCCCCGACACGCTGGGCATCCTCGACCCCTATGCCACCGAACGGTTTTGCCGCGACATGGTGACACGCTATCCGCAGCTTAGGTTCGACTTCCATGCCCATAACGATTACGACCTGGCCGTGGCCAACACCGCAGCTGCGGTCAAAGCCGGGTTCCACGGGGTTCACGTAACCATAAACGGGCTGGGCGAACGCGCAGGAAACGCACCCCTGTCGAGCACGGTGGCCGTGCTGCACGACCGGCTGCACTGCCTCACGGGCATCGACGAAACGAAGATCAACCACGTCAGCCGCATGGTCGAGACCTACACGGGCATCCGGATCCCGGGCAACCGCCCGATCGTCGGCGAGAACGTCTTTACGCAGTGTGCCGGCATCCATGCCGACGGCGACAACAAGAACAACCTCTATTTCAACGAGCTGCTGCCCGAACGCTTCGGACGCGTACGCGAATACGCCCTGGGCAAGACCTCGGGCAAGGCCAACATCCTGAAGAACCTCGAAGCGCTGGGCATCGAGCTCGACGAAGCCTCGATGCGCAAGGTAACCGAACGGGTGGTCGAGCTGAGCGACAAGAAGGAGCTGGTGACGGCCGAAGACCTGCCCTACATCATCGCCGACGTACTGCGCTACGACCAGGTCGAAAACCCCGTGCGGATACTCAATTACAGCCTGTCGCTGGCACAGGGGCTGCACCCGGCCGCTACGCTCAAGATCGAGATCAACGGCTGCGAATACGAGCAGACCTCGGTCGGCGACGGCCAGTACGACGCCTTCATGCGGGCGCTCAGGCAGATCTACAAGCACCAGCTCGGCCGCGAGTTCCCGATGCTGCGCAACTACACCGTCTCGATCCCGCCCGGCGGACGAACCGATGCCTTCGTGCAGACGATCATCACGTGGGAGACGGGCGGCAAGGAGTTCAAGACCCGCGGGCTGGATGCCGACCAAACCGAAGCCGCCATCAAGGCGACGATCAAAATGCTGAACATAATCGAACCAACATACAACGACCATGGATGTTAACATAGCCCTTTTAGCCGGCGACGGCATCGGCCCCGAGATCATTGCCGAGGCCACGAAAGTACTCGACCGCGTGGCGGCGAAATTCGGACACCGATTCGACTACCGCGAGGCGTTAGTGGGCGCCTGCGCCATCGACGCCACGGGCGACCCCTATCCCGACGAGACGCACGCCATCTGCCAGGCTGCCGACGCCGTATTGTTCGGTGCCATCGGCGACCCCAAGTACGACAACGACCCCAAGGCCCCGGTACGTCCCGAACAGGGACTGCTGCGCATGCGCAAATCGCTGGGACTGTTCGCCAACCTGCGCCCCATCGCATTGTTCCACACGCTGGCCTTTTGTAATATCCTCCTGAATTAAGAAA
>ENA-OOWK01000814-OOWK01000814.1-human-gut-metagenome-genome-assembly--contig:-NODE-814-length-18934-cov-1.831294_pt1 | contig 18934 bp, 20 predicted proteins | sample MGYA00241405_ERZ501317 | MGnify/ENA primary metagenome ERZ501317 (study PRJEB25962, sample SAMEA1972440) | human gut metagenome | biome: human gut; feature: human-associated habitat; material: faeces... | reverse complement strand
GCAGCCGTATTCGAGGTATGTATACTTCGGCAAAGTTATGGTCGGCAGACCGCCGAAGAAGGTAACAAACAAAAGCTTGCATTATGGCGGCGGAGGAAAGCGGGGAGCAATGTGGATTGTGAGAATGTGGGAAGAAAAGAAACAGGAAATCAGTAAACTGGTTGCAAAGGAAGCAGGTGGTAAATCAGTATGAGCATCATCGAGAGTGTGACCGAATTTATCTCCACCTGTCCGTATCTTTCGGAGATGGCAGCCATCTATACTGATTACACCGATTCAGAGCCGGACAACTACGGTATCTCTGACTATGGAGAAGGAGAGCCGATCTCCACCTATATGGATGGCTCGGCAGTCTGTCAGCACAATTTTGCACTGTACTTTCGCACCTACACCAACTCCGACCGGGAGCGCATCGAAACGACCGGCTTCTTTGAGAAGTTTTCGGACTGGCTGGATATCCAGACCAGAAAGAGGAATCTTCCAAAGCTTAGCGATGGGAAGTCTGCGGAATCGATGCGGGCAGCGAATGCGATGCTGTTTTCACAGGATGAGGACGGCGTAAAGGGGCTGTATCAGGCGCAGTTTATTTTGATTTATGAGAAAGGATGATGAGCGTGGCACTCAAGACGCCGAAAAACTATAACCGAATTTACCTCATGAATCTCGGCACAAAGGAAGAAGAGGACTGGAAGCCGATTACCGTCGGCATCGCTGCGACCGAAACCGAGATCGAGGAAGAAAGCGAAGATTACTACTATATGGACGGCAGGGGCACGCCGGAATCCGAGCCTGCCACCCAGAAGATCACCCGAACCTTCACAGGTCACCGCAAACTGGGCGACCATGTGCAGGATATGGTCTTTGACATGATGCTCGAGGACCTTGGCAAGAGAGATACCGAGATTATCGAGTACTACGATGTCATCGATGCAGGTTCTCCAAACGGAAAGAGATATCCGGCAACGGTATCTATCCAGAACGACGGATCCGGTGAAGCACAGATGCGTGCGGATATCAGCTTCAGCATCACCAAGACCGGCGCGTCGGAAAAGGGCACTGTCACCAATGATGGAATGGGCAAATACACCTGGGCAAAGGCGGAGGGTTAAACAATGAATGAATTTCACTTTGCACCCCGTGGGATGGAGTTTGATTTGGACATTACTGACGTGGGGATGGTCTCGGCGGTCATCGACAGCTTTTCTAACCTGATGCGGTATTATCAGGAGCTGCAGCAGGCAAGGGAAAAGATGATGCAGCCTCAGGAAAACGGGGATATGATCGCCCGGATGCAGGAGGCGGAGGAGGCAAACCGTGCACTGTATGAAACGGCGAAAGGCTTTATCACCCGGGTGCTTGGCATCGAAGGATACGAGGCGATCTTTAAAAACAGAAAGCCAAACTCCGCTGAACACATGGAGGTCTGCAATTTTATCTATGCAAACCTTCTGTTAAACCGCAACCAGTACATCGAAGCAAAGATGCAGGAGGAAGAAGATGGGGAAGATTGATACCCTGCCCCAGACCCTCACCGTGCAGGGAAAAGCGTATCCAATCAAAACGGGATTTCGCAGCTGGATAGCCTTTGAGAGTATCCTGAACAGAGACGACCTGACCATTGAGGAAAAACAGGTCTTTGCGCTGAGAAGGGTATTAAAAAGCCCAGCACCGTCGGACCCTCTTTTGTTTTTAGAGCTGTTTTTGCAGGCGGCATGGTTTTGTCGCTGCGGACTGCCCAACGTCCCGAGCGAGGACGAAAGGCAGGTGCTCGACCTGAAAAAGGATTTTTGGGCGGTCTGGGCTGATTTTAAGACCTATAACGGAATCGACCTGACACAGGAAGATATGCACTGGTGGCAGTTTATGGCGTTATTTCATAGTCTGCCGCAAGGCTGCCAGATCAAGCGAAGAATGGAAATTCGCGGGATCGGTTCTCAGGAACTTTCCAAAATGAAGGACGCAAAACAGCGCAGAGAGATCCGCCGTTTGCAGCGGCTCTATGCGCTGGAAGATAGTGAATATGAGGATGAAGATTAGCTCTATAAAGAGATGATTCCTGCCCCATAAGCCAAAAATGGTGCAAGGCAGATTAAGCAGAAAACCAAAGACATTGCAAAGGGTTTTCCTTTTCGGTATGAATCCAGTGTCAGGATACCGAATACCGGAACACCAAAAAAGCAGAACATTTCCACTGCAGTGTGAAACATATCATCAGATTGGAAAGACAGCAAAAGAGAAATCGGAATCAGAATAAGCATTGCAATCATCCAACCTTCAATTCTGTTTTTGTTTTCTGAAGCTTGATAGCGTGCGACCATTTGTTTGTGATCCCAGAAGAAGGAATTCGTAATAATGGTAATTAGATCGTAGATGATACAGAAAGGTAAAGCCCATGGAGCGAGAACCAGCATCAGGAGATAGACAGCTGCACTGGCATATTTTTTAGTATAAAAGCGGTGTGCACCAAACCATCCCAGAAATAAGCAGAGGAAAAAAGCAGGCCATTTCCCTTTGGGGTCCTTGACTTCAATATATGGTTCAGATGTCTGGACAGATTCTGCCGGCGTTTGAGATTGTGAGGGATTTGGCAGATTTAATTTTGCACCGCAGTTTGGGCAAAAGTTGCTGCTGCATTCTGTCTTGCAATTTGGACAAATCATAAAAAACACTCCTAGATAACATATTGCTCGAATACATTCTATTACAAGGTGGTGGAATATGTCAACAGCAGATGGAACCATTAAGTTTAACACCGAAATTAATAATAATAAATTAGTTAAAGGTATTAACTTAATGATAAATTTAATCCAAGAATTTTCAAAAACTGGTGGACAATCCTTTGATAAGGTAGATAAAGCCGCAGAATCCACCGCCGAAACGATGGGAGAGGTTGCAAAGAGCATCGACCAGCTGCAAAGCGGAGATATGGAAAAACTGCAAAAACAGTGGGATAACCTCAATGCACAGATCGAAGTCCAAAATAAACTCATGGATGCCCTGCAGGAAAAATATGAGCGAGTTTCCAATTTGAAAGGGCCAGACAGCGAGGAAGCACTCAAGCTGCAAAAGAACCTTCTCAAGGCAGAGGAAGCGCTGGACAAGATGATCGACAAGTCGGACAAGTATGCCGAAAAAGCCCAGAAGATGGACGAAGCAAGCGCACAGGCAGCATCTTCTTTGGGGAAAACAGGAAGTCAGGCATCTTCGTCGGCGGGTGGTATTGAGCAGTTAGGTTCGGCAGCTGCATCCGCTGACGGCAGTTTGGATTCGCTTGCATCCAGTGCGACAGAAACCGGGCAGGCACTGGGTGATATTTCCGGAAATGCTTCCAGTGCAGCAAGCGGTCTTTCGGATGTGGCAAGCTCCACCGAAGGGCTTTCGGGAAGTGGGCAGACTGCGGGAAACGCAATGAATCTCTTGTCACAGGGTTTGCAGCTGCTTCCGGGAGCGGGAGGTTCTGCGGCAAGCGTGATCACAAGCCTTGCGGGAAGCCTGGGTGGTGCGTCCACTTCTGGTGCTGCTATGGCAGGCGTTATCGGCGGTGTAGCAGTGGGAGCGGTAGTCGCTCTTACTGCTGCGGTGAATACCTTGTTTGAACACACCGAAGAAATGCGGGAAGGTTTTGCGACCTTGCAGGTCAATGCTGACGCAATGGGGGTTTCGATGGAAACGGTCCGGACGGGAATGGAGGAATTTAATGTCGTTTCCGAAGATTTTAACGCCAACACCGAAGCAATGTCAAACCTTCTGGCGGCTGGGTTTACCGATAATAACATGGCTGCTATTGTGGAACGCCTTTCTGATGCAGTAATCAAATTTCCAGATACCTTAAAGATCGAATCCCTTGCAGATTCCTTACAGGAAACGATTGCAACCAAAGAAGCAGTTGGACAGTTCGGGGAGCTTCTGGGACGTGTGGGTATTGATGTAGAGAAATTCAATGACGGATTAAAACGAGCGGCAGAAAGTGGAAAAGAACAGGAATATGTTTTGCAGCAGCTGTCCAAAACAGATCTTCCCGGACTTACCGATGCTTATAAAAAGAACAATTCAGCGATGGTGGAGGCAAAGGATGCGCAGTATCAGCTGGATCAGGCTTTGTCTGATTTTGCAAATGAAATTTCACCACTGAAATTTGGAATCGAAACATTTTTGGTAAAAGCATTACAGGGAATTGTGGAAACGGCGACCAATGCAGTGAAGGCGGTAAAAGAACTGATTGAAAAACTGCGGGAACTCAATCAGCAACAGCAGAACAATAATATCAACAGCAGTATGAGAAATTCTGATCTTGGTGTAATGAGTATGAGCACTCCAAGAATGGCAGCAGCTCCCGTACCAAATCCTCAGGTCATGACTTTTGCAAGGGGAGAGCAGGTGTTTGCATCTCCTTTGGCTGAACAAATACTGCTTTCTGTCGGTGTTGGATCTTCTGGTTTGGGAGGAGCAGGAACTTCCGGAGATCTTTCTCAGCTAGTGGACAGCTTAAAAAAGACACTTCAGGAAAAAACAGCAACCGTTACAAACAGCATTTCCGTTTATGTTTCGGTAGATAATCTTGACGGTTTTCTGGATATTCTGGACGGGTTAAAGGATTACCCGTTAAGCGTACAGAAAGGATGGGCTGGGTTCTAATGGCACAGGAAACAATTAGAGTCAATTGTGTGGAATCGGTATACATGGACAAAGGGCATCCGTATAGCAATCAGGGAAAAACTTCTGAGTTAGTGATACATTCTACCAACAGCAAAACGAAACATCATGAAATACAGGATCTGACTTTACTCCAGTTTGATATTCCTGATGAAATAAAGAAACATAAGATTATTTCTGCAAGTCTTTGTTTTAACGCAATGGTAGATTCCAGTTATAACTGGATATACGGAGACTATCGTACAGAACTATATTTGATGACCTCTCCCGGACTTTCATGGGAATTCAGTGATGATATCTATCAATCGGAGTATCGTAAATATGTAGAGTATGACGATTTTCTGGGAGAAGATAGCGCTATTGGGTCCGGATTTCCAGCAACAGATGTCAGCTTGTGGAGATTTCATCAAAACTATCCGAATTACACCAATTTAAAGCTGCCTTTTTTACAGATGAATTTTGAAAGTTCTAAAAATCCCGAAGAAGACAAATTAAAAACATGGAATGCATTTTTAGAGTTTTTGAGTAAACGACAGATTTTGATATCGGTCTGGAGAACTGCATCAACAACAGGAGAATTAGACAACACCTACAGCAAAATTACCATGCAGTCATCACGCACCGGTAATGCGCCGTATCTTGAGGTTGTTGTTGATAAGGATTTTGTTTATGTAGAACCTGAAAAAACGTCTTTCCTTGATACCTCAAAGGAGTTTACGTTAAAATGGCAATTTAAACCTACGCTTTATCTTGCTGACCCCATGGCAACACAAAAGTCTGCACAGGTAAGGATAAAGCAAAAAGGACAACAAGAAACGGAAACGATAGAAGTTGTTGGCGGCAGTACGGAATGTACGATAGAAGGTGGACGATTTACTCAAGCAGCTTATGAATGGCAGGTTTCGGTGACAACTGATGATGGAAGAACAGCAACTACCGAGTGGCAGGAATTTACCACCGTAGACGGCACATCAAGCGCGAAAATTATCCGGCCTAACCTGATCACACTAGATGGTTCTGCAGTAAACCGCTTTGAGTGGGAACATACCATCTCGACTGCATCGCTGCCGCGTGGATATGAAATCCAGTATCGTGAGGGCGATTCCCAGTGGCAAACGCTGATTGACCAAAAGCAAACAGATCAGACCTATTATGATGTTCCTGCAAATACCCTGCCTGCTGGCAATCTGGAATGGCGTGTCAGAACCTATAACAGCAATCTTACTCCGGGAAATTGGAGTGACTCAGCCTCTATTATCGTCCGGTCTGCGCCTCCTGCTCCAATTATCACAAGTGTGACCTCTTTTCCACGCCCTGTTATCAGCTGGCAATCGGAAGGACAGATTCAGGCAGAGGTCAGGATAAACGACAATACACGGTCAGTTTTGTCAGCTGCAAAAAGTTATCGTTGGGAGGATTTTCTCCCTGACGGTTTTATTACAGTTAATGTGCGGGTAAAAAATCAGTTTGATCTTTGGAGTCCGTGGGCAAGTGCACAGACGACAATCAAAAACACCCCATCCGGTCAGATCACCCTTTCTGCAAGTGTGAGTAACTATGCGGTATCGTTGTCGATCAACAGCACATATCCACAAAACTATATCTATCGGGATGATGTCCTGATTGGAAAAGCAGTGAATCGGGAAGGAGTCGACACTGCTTTTACTTATCTGGATGATACCGCCCTTGGCAGCCACAGTTATTATGCGATGGGTGTGGATGAGCAGAGCAACTACCAACAGAGCGAAAGAATAACAGCAGAGGTTTCCGTCCCCTTTGGGGTGATTGGGGAATTAAAGGCACTAAGCTGGATCGAGCTTAAAAGAAAAAGAGGTTCTTATCCGAGCCATGATATTAAGAGATCTTATCCGGTAACGATGGTGTATTATTCCGGAAATCCCCTGCCGGTCGCTTATGTGTCAAACGAGCTGGACGCAAGTCATACGCTGGAGTTTACAACGGATAAAACGACTGCTGATCATCTTGAAAACCTGACAGGGAAAACGGTGATTTATAAGGATGTTCGAGGGGATCTGATCATCGGCGTACTTGTATCAGTGGAGTGCAGCCGCGACAGGGCAACAGATGTGAAGCTGTCCATAGAAGAAACACAGAGGGAGGTTGTCAAGATTGAATAAAACACCGACATTTCGATTTGATATTGTGGAAAACGGCGTTTGTATCGGTCAGGCATTTGCACTGAACAAACCCTCTGTCAAATGTGATTCGGATGCGGAAGTCAAGCTGTCTCTGTCAGGGGAGTTTGTGTTAAACATCCAAAAACCAAACTGGTTAAAGGCAAGAATAAAGCCATACCTGATTATTGGTGGGAAGGAAAGTTCCCTGGGCGAGTATCTCATCAGCCAAGCGGATGACTGTACGGATAAAAAAGGAGTGAAATTCTGGCAGATAAAAGGGATGGACTTAGGTAGAATCCCACAGCGTTCCAGAACAGAAAAAAGAGTCCTCTTTCAAGCAGGTCAACGTTATACTGATATTGTCCAGTCCATCCTGCTTGAATTGGGAATCAGCAGGATCATTGCCATTCAAAGTGATGCGACGCTGAAAAATGACCGGGCTGACTGGGAGATCGGAACCAGCTGGATAAAAATTATAAACAGCCTTCTTGCAGAAATCAATTACCAGTCTCTTTGGTTTGATACGGAAGGAAACGCGAGAATACAGCCTCACAGACAGGTTGATGGGACGGTCATCGACCACAGATATGAGAGTGGGGAGCTGTCTCAAATTAAGCCACAGGTCGATATCAGCAGCGATATTTACAAGGCTTACAATGTTTTTACTGCGATGGTTTCTTCTCCGGAATATGAGGAACCCATGATTGCTGTCTCAGTAAATGATATTCCGACCAGTCGAATTTCAACGGTCAATATTGGAAGGGTACAGGCGCCAATCGAGAAACTGGATGATATCGCAAATCAGGAAGAGCTTCAAAAATATGTGGATAATCTTCGGTTTCAGTCCATGTGTTCGACCGAAACCATTTCTTTCCGGACAGCGCTCAATCAGCATCAGGTCAGAGATATTGTTTCGATTCATCATCCACAGGCTAGTGGGATTTATCAGGAAACCCAGTGGAAGATGACGCTGAGCTTTGATGGAGAAATGACACATACTGCACAAAGGGTGGTAATTGAATGAACTATTTATCGTATCAGGATGAAAAGCGGAGAATAGTAGAAGAGCCATCACAGGCAAATTTTGCAACGGTTGTCGGTGTCTATGAAGATGGGTTGCAGCTCCAGTTTGATGGGGAATCGGAAGCAACTGCCAAAAGATACCGCTATAACAAATCCATTACCTTTAAGCTGGGAGACAGGGTGAAGGTAACAAGGGTAAGCGGTACTTATGTAGCGGAATATCCGATTGGCAAAGGAAAGTTTTCAGTTGCTCCGGATAATGTGTCCGGGATCAATGCAACAGCTGGAGAGACAGAGGTCTCTATTCAGTGGTCCGATCCTGCCGATAAAACAGTGGACGGACAGCTTGTGTCAAAGTGGGCAGGAACTTATCTTGTCCGAAACGAGATTGATTTTCCTAAAAATGAGACTGATGGGACACAGGTGCTGAATAGTCAGACAAGAGATGCGTATAAAAGTACCCCATTTGTTGATAAGGGATTAACTTCCGGAAAAACCTATTACTATGGCCTGTTTCCATATTCGGACGATGGAAAAGTCAATACAAATAGGGAAAATACCTTTTCTCTCATGCCGGAAAGACGATATCAATACGGTGTCAAAATTGACTTGAATAATGCTGATCCAGAAACATCGGTCGAGTACATATTGGACGCTGTGGGGAAAAGACCAGCAAGAGTAAATTTAGAGACCGGAGAGTTCGATTACGGTGACTGGGCAGATGTTGGATTTGTGAAAGACTGCAAGCCCTGTATGTTGAGATATGATGGTACGGTTGACTATTACTTAAATCCAAACGATTACAGCAAAAAAGAAGATGGGACACCATCAAATATTTCAGACATCAATTATCCCGCCAATGCGATGGTAGAGTTTCCAAGATGGTATGTTAATTTAGAAAATAAGGATAATTATCTTTATATTATAATTACAGAAGAACCACTAGACTCAAAATCATTAGCAAATGCTTTTAAACGTGCAGATGGGACAATTGCACCTAAAATGTATTTGAGCATGTTTGCAGCATCTCTTAACAGCAACAATATATCCGCGTCTTTAGATGTTCAAGAACTGACAAAAACGTCGCTCTTAAATTTACAATCACAAATTTCCCAAATTGGTAATACGTATTTTGCATCTTCTTGGAGTGAGAGAGATTATATCTCTTCCCTTTTGATTTTATTGTCTAAATCATTAAACCATAAAGAATGTTTTGGATATGGACCTGTTACAGAAAGTGCTGTTAAGGATACTCATAGTTCCATGTTCTATGGAAGAGGAAAAGAAACAGATGATTCCATTAATATTTTTCATATGAAAAATTGGTGGGGAAATCCGTATGTCATTTGTGGAATGGCTGTAACACCTACACAGTACAATCAAAGCATTTATATGGGAATAAAATTGTATCCACCATATGACGAAATGGAAAAAGAAACTTCTTATGAAGACAAATTTTCAGTTTCTACTACTTCACCAATAAATGCTTATGTTGGTATGTTGCTGTTAAAAGATAGCAAAATACCAAAGACTAAAAATGGGGCGAGTGAAACAACGTATTATTGTTCAAAAATTGATCTGCAATATCAATCTGATCTTTATGATATTGTAAAAGCCATTTTAGTTGGAGACAGGAATATGAATTCTTTTGGGATTAAAAGCATCCAAAACTATGATAAGAGGTTCTATAGATTTTCATCACACCCATAAGGAGGGGAACCTATGAAGCGATACACAGACGTACACGGCAGCCAGATAGAGCGACCACCTGAAATCGATACACAAAGCTCACCTACTACAGTGTATGTTAGAGAAAACATCCGCAGAGAGGGTGAGTTCTGGGTGTATGACGAAACGCAATATTCCCCACAGGAATTTATCCAGTTGCAAAGCCAAGAGATAAAGCTGCTGCAGCAGGTAGCGGGGAAGATGATACAGGCAGTCATTCCAACTACTCTATCAACGCGAACCGCACAGCCAGAAGATTTTAAAACTCTGGCGATACGATTTTTACAAGAAGAATTATAAAAAAAGCAGGAAAGTTGTATTTTCAGGTGCAACTTTCCTTTTGTTTTGCCCTGTATATGAAAGGGGGTGACAAAGTGGAATCAATCAGTCAGATTTCATCCCTGGTCAAAGAGTACATCATGCCGGAAACGGTGTGGCTGGTTCCCTGCCTGTATGCGTTAGGGAGTATCATCAAACGCTCGATCCGGATCGATGACACGCTGATTCCGACCGTATTGTGTGTAGTTGGAATCTTTCTGTCCGCTCTGGTTTCGGTGGCATCCTGTGAGCCGACAAACTGGATTCAGTGGGTGATTTTGGTAGCTGTCAGCATCGGGCAGGGGTATGTTCTGGCAGCGGCTGCGGTCTGCCTCAATCAGCTCATCAAACAGCACAGTATCGCAGGCAGGTTGAAAAAAGGATTTGACGGACAAAACAGTATAGAAAGAAAGGATGATGAACAATGCCAATCGTAACAGGAAAGACACCGACAGGACTGGTAAAACACGCGCAGAAAGCGCTCAAGGGAAAATGGTGGTATGTGTGGGGAACCTTCGGAAACGTGCTGACCGAAAGCCTGCTGGAAAGTAAAGCGAAACAGTACCCTACTTATAATGGTGGAGCAAATAAAGCCATTCATCGAAAACACCTTGGACAGACTGCCTGCGATTGTGTGGGTCTGATCAAAGGCTACTGTATGTGGAACGATGCAATGGACAAGCCGGTTTACCGCTCAGATCTCGACTACAATACCGGTATGATGTACAACGCAGCCAAGGTAAAAGGCCCGATCGGGACCATTCCGGACCGCGCCGGAATCTGTGTTTATATGCAGGGTCATGTCGGGGTGTACATCGGAGACGGCTGGGTGATTGAGTGTGCCGGCGGTAGGGGAGCAGTCAGAACTCCTCTTTCCGGAAGCGGTGCTACTCGGTGGACAGCATGGTTTGAATGTCCGTTCATCAATTACGGAAGCTCTACGACAGAAAAACCATCCTCCGGCAGCTCTGCTCTTAAAGTAGGCGACCAGGTAAAAGTAAAACAGGGCGCAGCTCCATGGAACGGCGGCAAGCTGGCAAGCTGGGTATATAACGACACCTTTGACCTGATGGAGCTGAAAGGTGAGCGTGCAGTCATCGGAAAAGGTGGCGCTGTCACTACCGCCATCAACGTCAAAAATCTAATCAAAGCATAGAAATTCGCAGACGTCTGTGAATTTGGAAGGAGAAAACAAATGAACATTGACATTACTCAGATTGTAGTCGCAGTCATCGGACTGCTTGGCATCATCATCACCAGCGTGGTAGTTCCGCTTATCAAGTCGAAACTGACCAATTCCCAGTGGGAAACCATCAAAAACTACGCACTGGCAGGCGTGCAGGCAGCAGAGATCATCTTCAATGCTCAGGGCAAAGGAGAAGAAAAGCTTGAATGGGTGAGCAAATACATCGAGGCCCAGTGCAAAGCACATGGCATTAAGATTGACATGGATACAGTTAGGGTAGCAATTGAAAACGCTTGGAAAGATCTGGGACTGGATAAGAAACATCAAGTTAGCTCCACTCAGTCAGTACAATCTTAATTGGAGGTACATAACATGGCAGTATTAAACGCATTTTACGGAAACAAAAAGGTAGCGATCGTAAACGTTGGCAGCAACCAGACAGCAAAGGACATTGCAGAAGCGCTCAAAGCCGAAAATTTTAACAATGTAGTTCTTCTGGACGTTCCAAACTCTTATGCTGCATACTACGGTATTTCAGAAGAAGAACCAGATTACACCCTGTTTGTTGAGGAAACAGCACAGTGCAAGGTAAAACTCACAAGGGTTCAGGGACTTCTCGGCGATCGTTTGGGACATGAAGTCAAACGAGACTATGAGGAAAGTCGCAAGGCTCAGGGCTTCTATGAGCACCATCTTAAGAAGATCAGAATTTACCCATCTTTACTTGGTGCAGTGGAAATTCCTTTGAAAGAAGTCAAAGACATTCCATGGTTCTATCAGGACAAGTCCCCAATGCTGCACCTGTTTGTTCCAAAAGAAGAAGGCGTGGCGCAGGCAGTAGTCGAAGCCATCAAAGATTATTTTAAGCGATAAGCAGGTGAGAGGATGGTTGAGTGGATTGCAAAGTACTGGTTGGAAGTTCTGTTTTCAGGACTTCTAACCGGTCTTGGCTTTATTGTCAAGCTGATGTGGCAACGCCAGAAGCGGGAGGATCTCCGCCAGCAGGCGATTGAGCTGGGAATTCAGGCGCTGCTCCGAGACAGAGTGGTTCAAGCGTACTACCACTATATTGAGCGCGGCTGGATTACGCTGCATGGATTGGAAGCTGCCGAAAAGATGTACACCGAGTATCACAATCTCGGTGGCAATGGCACTGTTACCAAGTTGATGGAGGACCTGCGAGAGCTGCCGGTTAGGGACAAGGCGACAGAAATGGAAGAAAAAGAATAAGGAAAAGGAAATCCCTCCCGAGCATAAAAACTGGGAGGGCCTATATTTAAAAATAGCACTAACGATATCCCCCTTGAATACAGATGAATAATGTAGTAGAATAATTATGAGACAGAGTGATTATGTAAATAAAATATGAACGAGGGATTGTAATTGAAAAGTTTTGGATTGTGGTATAAGGAATATAGAGAAGAAGAAAAAAAAGAAAATGCAAACGTTTTACCAAATCAAGATGATTCTAAAGGCCAAAATATCGATCAGGATAAGAATAATATTTCCCTAAATAATGAGAAACCACAATTTGATTTCCATGCAAATTATTGGTCTTTAGGAGATATAACAACGAACGCCAAGATAAAAGACCCATACTTGGATATAGGGATACGAATAGACAGTTATAAATTAGTGGACAAATTAACTTTTTACTGTCCATTTAAAGTGACAGAAGATAGTTTAATGGATTTATCGGATAAGTTAAAGTTTAAAGATAATGCTAGCTTAGTTTTTAATGATGTGTGTGAAATAGAGACCCAGGATATTTATACTATTATTAAACTGAGTACAGAAGATAAACTATTACTTTTTCCGTTGAAAGAACCAATAGAAGGTATTTGTACTTTGGAAGATGTAGAAGAAGGGACTTGTATAAACTTTGATTTTAAAGAATTTAAAAAATATGTGGAAAAATCTAACAGCACTGATTCAAGTATAAATAATGTTTATATTAGGTTTAGACTATGTTTTCCAGGGCTTAAAGATATGATATGTTTTGATGATGAGCCGCTAAATAAATCTTTTGAAAGTGCTTTTTCGGGAACAAGAACAATTGATTTTAAAATTAATGAGCAAAGAAATATTTCTCCTAAAATTAGAGCTAAAATTACGCTTCAAGAAGAGAAAATGGCATGTTTTACAAAAATCCATTTTCTTATTATGGAACCTTCATCATATGATCTTGTATCGTTTAGTGATGATCAAGTAAGCTGTAGAGAATTAGAGGGAGGAGAATGGAATAATTATTTAGATACTGAAATTAACCAAAAAAAGGGTCATGTATTAGCATATCATTGGAAGAAAAAAAGTATAGATGGTAAACCGAAACAGTCTTTTTCGTGCTTAGTAAAAATCCGATATTCAAAAACTTCAAGAAAAACAATTGCAGCATATAGCTTAATTGTTATATCTTTAAATATAGCAAGTAGCTTTTTATTTTCTCAAATAAATGCTATAGAGGATAGCATTCCTTTTGATATTTTTAAGAAATTTAATATTGTGCAGATTTTATCAATAATTTTGATTTTTTCTTTGGGAGTTTGGCTGGTAAAAGACAAAAAATAGCTTGCAGAATTCACAAGTTTGGGCTATAATAATTAAACTAATAAGGAGGGATGGTACAATGCACAAATATATAAATAGTAATGAATATTTCATGTACTCGGAACTCCCAATATTTGAAAAACCAGTGTATTATCGTATAATATATGAGTTTTTGCATAGTTTAATCTGGGAGTATCCTGATTTTTGTCAATGGTATAATGGTCTTTTTGAGGAAAATAAAGAATTAAAAGGAGACAGAGAAATTATTATTTCCAGAAGAAATAATAATTTATTAGGTGTTTCTATTTTAAAGAAAACTCAGGAAGAAAGAAAAATCTGTACATTGAGAGTTGCAAAACCATATAGATCACAAGGAATAGGAAAAAACCTTATGGAGTTGAGTTTTGATTGGTTAGAAGATGATAAACCATTAATAACAATCCATAAAACAAAACAAGGTCTTTTTGCTCCATTGTTTGATTATTATGGTTTTAAGCTTGAACAAAAGCAATGGAATTATTATAGCTTTTTTAGTACGGAACTTGCATATAATGGCATTTTGCCGGAAAAGAAAATTTTATTCAACACATTAGAATTGTTTGATATAAATGCGCTATATGAAAAATTTATAGAATCAGGTAAATTTGATTTTAATAAATTTTCAGAAGAATGTGTTGGTGTATGGTTTCAAAGAAAGCAACGCTATGATTCCTATATGTTAAATACATAAAGAAGTAAGCTGTTCGAAAAGGACGGCTTATTTCTTTATATATTTATACTTTCAAAAATATATTGGAGGTCTATATGATTTTTGTAACAGGTGTTCATGGGGTTGGGAAAAATAGTTATTGCAACGATTTGAAGAAAAAAAACGATATAAATTTTTATTCGGCAGGTGATATAATAGGTGTTACTAACCCCCGAGATAAAAAAGTTCAAGATATTGATATGAATCAAAAAAAATTACTTCACGGGTTAGAACAACTCAACGAAGAAAAAGAATATGTTTTAGCCGGGCATTGTTGTTTAATCAATAAAGAAGGTGATATTGAAAGAATAAAAATGTCTGTATTCCAAAAAATGAATATATCAAAAATTATCATATTAACAGGAAATCCGCAAGACATTTATTTGAATTTGAAACAAAGAGATCAGCTTGACTGGGATTACGAGTTTATTAATCGGCTTCAAAAAGAAGAGGTAGAATATTCCAAAGAAATAGCAAAAACATTAAACATAGGGTATGAAATCGTAGTGGAAGATTACGAAAAAAACAATATTATTTTACCGATAAAGTCTGTGTATGTTGATAAAATACTATCGGGCGAGAAAAAATATGAATATAGAAAAAAACTGTGTAAGAAAAGGATTAATAAGATATATCTATACAAAACAGCACCAGAAAAAGCTATAGTTGGAGAAGCTGAAGTTTTAGATTTTCTAGTATTAAACAAAGAACAATTATGGGAAGAGACAAAGGAAAAATCAGGAATATCAAAAGAATATTTTGATAATTATTTTAAAAATTCCAAAATGGCATGTGCCTATGTTCTGGGAAAGGTTGTACCGTATGATAAAAAGATAAAACTAAAAGATATTGGTATCAATTATACAATTCAGTCCTATGTTTATGTAAGAGATTTTGATTATCATGAATTGACTAGAAATGATTTTTAAAAAACAAGTAATTGAAAATCACATAATTGCCAAACGGATAAAAGATTTGTGGGACGACTAGTCAGAGACAAAGTAGAAGAAAAAAGGATATGGGAAAGCCCCATCGATCTGATTTTTCAGATATCGGTGGGGCTATTTTTATGGGATATAAGAGTTACTTATTGGTGGTAAGTGAAGAGATAATACACCCTTGCCAACTTGTTTTATGAAAAGCATCATAAGTTAAAATACTTTGTTTGTTATATCAAATGTTTAAAAGTTTATGCTGTATCTACTTTCCTGTTCTGATATAATAGAATTAAATTATGGAGGGGTGATTTTATGGAAGAAATATATAAAGACTATGAATCTGCTGAAATAACAATGTTTTGGACAAAAGATAATTTAAATAATGAAAACAGGTTGATTTTAGCAACAACAGAGTTAATTCCTAAAGATATGCCATCTACGTTAGCAGAACATCATGGTGGTTCAGATTATAATCAAAAGACTGTTTCTGATAGAATAACGGTGTTTACCAATAAGTTTCTTTGTACAGTGGAAGAAGCATTGATAGGGTTAAAAGATAATCATTGGTCCCACATTCAAAATGGTATAGGGGATATTATTGCTTGCAGTGAAATAAAAAGGGAGCCTCAAAGAGGATTTGCAGTTGTTTTACCGAAAGGAAAAGTTACCCCTAATTGGGAAAAAATTAGATTGTCAGAAGTATTACCTGATAGCTTAACTTGCTTTCGTGCATGTGCATATTTGGATATTCAAGGAGAAACCATAAATAGTTTCTCTGAAGATGAACAGAGAGAAATTAATCGATTTGTAAGTGACATCCTTAAAATTGATCTCGAAAAATACTTTGAATTTTGGGGAAGTAGTATATTTTATATGAGAAATCCCATCTTAGAAAAGTTAGAAGTAAAGATTTCAGATGATAAGGAATCATATCAAATTACTCTCTTCCTATATAAAGAGAATATACCGGATGGATTAAAATGTTCTATACAGGAATCTCATGTTTTTGGGCTGTCTTGTTCAGGTATTAAAGAAATTACAACAAAGGTTTTTAATGTATTTGCAGATACTCAATCCACAGACAATATTTTTTATTTGTGGGATAAAAATGGGAATCTTCTTGAAACGATGCCAATTGTTTTTATGAGGGGAAGGTGTTACTCGACCTTTAAATTACGGAATCTACCGAATAAAAAAAGTATACCTATTTGGCCTAAAAGTTTTTATCTGTTGCGTCAAGAAAATACAACCAATATTTTAAAAGCTGCTGAGGATAAGAGAGTATATGAATATCTGAGAAGGAATCGAGAATTTTGTTACTTTAAAGCAGGTGAAACAGATGAAGCCCGAGACATGATTGGTGAAATTTTATCAGAATGCGGATTGGATATTACAATTTGTGATCCTTTCCTTGATAAAGACGCTTTAAAAAATAAGGTTAGTGGTTGGATAAAATGCAATAATCTCAATTTGTATACAGCTAGATCTAAGAAAGAGGATCTTAATGGTATTAAAGAAGTTGTTAGTGAAATGGTGAAAAATGGAGGGTGTAAATTCGCAAAATTATATATTCTTTATGATAGAAAGAACAAACCAAGATTATTGCATGATCGATTTATTATAACAGAAAATGGTGTATGGTGTTTGGGAGCATCCTTAAACTATTTTGGATGCAAAGATACTATTCTTTACAAATCACCTAATCCGAAAGCATTTATTGATAGAGTAAATGAATGGAATAAGATGGAGGGAAAATCAGATTGTATCGGATTGGAAAAAAGTTGGTAAAAAGGAACATTCTTCTCAAAGATATAAAAAGTGCACCTGATTTTTCAGGTGCACAAAGTTAATAAACATAATAATCGAATACAGCGAGTTGTTCCCCAGTAGCTTCAAGAGAAACAGTAACTTTTCCATTTTGATTATGTCCCCATGGGATAAAAACAACTTCATCTATTTCTCCGTTTACCGTTAAAATTAAACTTTCCACAGAAGAGGATCCGTCTGGATGTTCGATATCAACCCTGAGAATCTTTGTATCATTTGTGTTACCAACTAATTTACCTCTTACATAAATGAAGCCAGGTTCAAATGTATCTGTTTCAATGCGGCTAAAGAAATCTTCACCATGTTTGTAGAGACCGCCAATAAATTTTAGATCACTTGTAGTCTGATTTTGTTCTTGAGAAGTTTCTTTTGTTAAAGAAACAATTTTTACTTTAGATGGAGTTCCTGAAATCAATTTTCCGGTTTTATCAAAAGAATAGATAATACCATTAATTTTATATTTTCCGGTTAACATATGCCCGTTTTTATTAAAATAAAAGGTATCGTTATTAACCTTAACCCAGCCTTTTTGCATAATACCATTTTTATCAAATAAATACGTTTTATCGCCAATTATGCAGAAACCGGAAACCTTTTTATTGGTATCTTTATTAATGCAATATTTATTTTTATCCTTTGTTTTCCATTCATACTTTTCAATTTTAGGATAGCTTAATTTTGTGTCAGTATTAGAGGATAAAGAAGGTTGGGATGAAGTGTTCGGTGTAGATGATGAATTGTTGTTGGATTTTGAGTAAGTACTAGAAGAATATGATTTGTAAGGTGGGGTAAATGGTGGATCATAATTGAAATTATATGAAGAAGAGGAAGATGAAGAAGATGATGATCCACCATTGTGATAATGATAAGTTCCCGTTTTCCGATCATAATGTCCTCCGTTAGCATCAGTACGACCAGGATGAGCAAAGGCAGTAATTGATAGCATAAAAACTAGGATAACAGTAGAAAAAATTTTTACAATGTTTTTCATGGGACTACTCCTATCTCAATATAATATATCTTTTGTATTATATCAGTTAGAAAAATTAAAATCTAGTTGTAATATGCACAAATCAATTAACAAATTAGAAAACATATCCGGTAAAATCAGAACTTTCTAATAAAAGTATATGGGCTAAATTTATTATTTTAATTGACTCTGTTTTTGACCTTGTTTTTTTCGTGTTAAGGATAATACTATTTCTTTTACAAAACATATAAACACCAGAAAACGGCATAAACACGCCATAAAAATAAAGGACAACTTTGTTAAAACGATTCTTTCTCGGGTCCGAATCCCGCCAGCCCAGCCAAAAAAAGAGTTTTTACAAAAAGTAAAAGCTCTTTTTTATTTGCCATAGACTGGACAACAAGTGTAAATCTGATGTAAAATAGACGGGAAAAATAAAGATAGGAAAGTGATGGTATATGGACATTAAGCAACTTTTTTTATCTGCTATTAGTACAACGGTTGTGAATTTGATTATTTTTTCTATAGTTCCGTTTTTGTGGTGGCTTTTTCGCCACCGAAAAGAACAGAATTTTTTTCAGTGGATTGGATTCATAAAACCTGAACGCAAGGTAAAATGTTGGATGTTGATTGTATTTGCAGCAGTTTATGTTTTCTTTTATAATTTTGATTTCACAAGTTTGGTAGACCAACAGACATTAGAGTATCTTTCGAATCATGAATCTGTTGCTGCAAATACTTATGCGGGAATTGGAGCATTTGCAATTTTACCTGCTCTGCTTGAAAACTATGTTGCAAATGGAGTGGCGGAAGAAATTTTATACCGTGGTTTTTTATGTAAACGTCTGTGTGAAAAGT
>ENA-OOWK01000812-OOWK01000812.1-human-gut-metagenome-genome-assembly--contig:-NODE-812-length-18980-cov-2.896063_pt1 | contig 18980 bp, 22 predicted proteins | sample MGYA00241405_ERZ501317 | MGnify/ENA primary metagenome ERZ501317 (study PRJEB25962, sample SAMEA1972440) | human gut metagenome | biome: human gut; feature: human-associated habitat; material: faeces... | reverse complement strand
CCGGCGAGGCTCAAGTGGTATCTGTGCTTAGATGGTACCTCTGAAGGGTCGATTCGTCAACGGTTTCTTCGACAGAGCAACGCAGGAAATGCTATGCTGATACAAAGAATAAGGCAAGAGATCACGGAGCAGCTTGATCGGAAGCGGACCTTTTTTATCGCTTACACTTGAAAAAGCAATCGATAAAAGCGAGCGATGAGCCAGTTTATGGAGAGACTGCTACGCCATAGACGAAAAAAACGGCCTTGCATATTATTCCCTAAAAAACAGTTGCTATTTTGATAAAATATTGATAAAATACTGATAGGAATGATGAGGCCAAAGCATTTAGGAGGTATCACTATGATCAATATTCGGCCTGTTTCTGATTTGCGTAATAAATTCCCCGAAATAGAGAATACCGTTTTGAAAAGCGGCGAACCAGTGTATCTGACAAAAAACGGATATGGCTCTATGGTCGTAATGAGTATTGAGCAGTATTCCGCTTTGACGGATGATATTGAACTGAAGCTGGACGAGGCAGACCGGGCTGCGGACTCTTGTGATGCCCGCTATTCCGGTGAGGAAGTGTTCAAACGGGTAAAGGAGCGTATCCATCATGGACGGAAAGCACTATAAGCTGCGTATCCTGCCGCTCTTTGAAGAGGATCTCAATGAGATCGTGGACTATATCAGCATCCGCCTTCAAAATCCGATCGCCGCAGAAAATTTTGTTGATGCAGTTGAAACCGCGATTAGTGAGCGTCTTTCCTGTGCAGAATCCTTTGAGCCGTACTCCTCCGCCAGAGAACGCAAATACCCCTATTATCGTATCCAGGTAAAAAACTATACCATTTTCTATGTGGTGATTGGGGATATTATGGAAGTTCGCCGCATCGTGTACAGTCGCAGAGCTTTGAACAACCAGATATAAGCATCAAAATCCGCCTTGATCTTCAAGGCGGATTTTTGATGGGATTCCCACTTACCTGCGTGATGATCCGCCCAGGATGCCCCGAGGGCTTTCTTCACAAAACAACGCAGGAAATGCTATGCTGAATCAAAGATTATCTGGCTGCGACAGGGGCACGCGTCAGCGAACTCATCCAAATCAAAATCGAGCATGTAGAGCTCGGCTACTTTGACCTGTACACCAAAGGAGGAAAACTGCGCAGGTTATACATACCCAAAAAGTTGAGGACGGAAACGCTTGAATGGCTGGAGGAAACACACCGTTCCTCTGGCTATTTGTTTTTGAATCGCTATGGAGAACGGATTACAACCCGTGGCATTTCTCAGCAGCTCAAAAACTATGCCGATAAATATGGTCTGGACAAAAAGGTGGTGTATCCGCACTCCTTTCGGCATCGGTACGCCAAGAATTTTTTGGAGAAATACAATGATATTGCTCTGCTGGCAGATCTGATGGGCCATGAGAGCATCGAAACGACCCGCATCTATCTTCGTAGGACTGCCAGCGAGCAGCAGGCTCTGGTAGATAAAATCGTCACATGGTAAAGGAAACAGCCGCCTTCTTTACACGGGTGCTCATAAGAAAGTAATTCAAGAAATTACGATTATGGCATCTGTCAGACGGGGTTGGTAAATGAGATAACGGGTATTCGGTCAAAGCCGAGTACCCGTTATTTTTTTGCCCTTAACTGAAAGCAATAGATTTATTCACAGGTTTCGAGTATAATGAAGCTATAATCATCCTATCCCATCCATTCCGAGATTTTTTCAAAAAATATCAAAATTTTTTGGAAACATTGGAACAATTCAGCCTTCCTCATGCCATATATAGTAGAGGGCTATTTCAAAACGATTGGAGGTGATGCTTATGGAGAAGCGGAAAAGCCCGAATGGTTTCATTGTAGTGCTGCCCGGTGAAATCATCGAAATACCACAGAACAGCGACAAATCATGGCTGACCTTGTTTTACAGCTTGCCGAGAGAGCTTGTAGAAAAGTGGAAACCCGCCTATGATCTGCCCCGCTGCCCCTATGAGGTCTTACGGATGGACAAGTATGACCACATTGTATGTGACGATATGTTTAAGTTGCTTGTATGGGATTGCTACGCATGGAGCGCATGGCAGCTTTTCCAAGTGAAAGACCGCAAGGGCAATTATCGTGACATTCCCGGTACATGGACGCAGTACGCAGGATATTTCCCTTTGTGGCGTTTATCATACAGCATTATCCCCTACATCCGAATGAAGTTCGAGCAAAACGGGCTTGGCTTCCAAAACCTTTACAACATCCCGCAAGGTGTGGAAGTGCCGTGGTTGACTTATCAGCAATTCAGCAATCTGATCGGAAATGTTACCGACATGGTAATTGCGGAACAGGAATGGCAGCCTATGATTGACGCTATCTGGGAAAACCGTACCGTAGAGGATTACGAAACCACAAGCAGCACCGTCAAGACCGACTTCATGCGGAAGTGGCATCATAACCGTTCCGGCAAGCCAATCTCTCTGGATGAAATGATGAAGAGCGAGGACGGGGATATTTTCGATGCAGCAGATCCTCGTAGCGATTTTGAGAACTCCATCATTTCAGAAATGCAGATCGCTTCTTTTGCGGAAAGCACCATTACGGAGAAAGATCGTGAGATATTGAAACTGCGTATGGAGGGCTATACCGGACAGGAGATTGCAGATAAGGTTGGTTACAAGACCGCCAGCGCAGTCCATAAGCGGATCGCCAAGATCGCAAACGCCTATGAGGATTTTGTGACCGCCGAATATGGGAAATACTTGGACAATTCCTCCGGGAAGCGAGGGCATTAAATGACAAATAATGATATTCTTGATTTGATTCGCCGTTGCAACATACGAGATGGCAAAGAACTCATTCCCGGTAATGCCTATTTGTTCAATAAGAAGTTTAGAAGAAATGCTAACGGCAGAATTACTTACGAACAGGAGGAGCTAATTGTCCTTGTCAAAAGGGGGATCAAAGTCGGCGGGATATATCGAATGGGTTCCTATGATATTCATGTGATCATGGATGAGCGTTTTGAAGGTCAACACATTATGAGTGATTTCCTCAGAACAGGAATTATCAATGATATTTGGCCAGAAAACACCAGTGTGGAGCTTTGCGGCGTATATACCCGTGAAGAATTTGACAAGAAAAAGCATTTAGCAAAACTTTGTAACATGACAGTTAGAAACGAGGAAAAAATAGAAAAGTTTCTGTCCTACTGTGATGAGCAGAGAAGAAAACACCACTCTTAAGTTATAAATTGATGAGCAGCAGTTACCGAAATGGTGACTGCTGCTTTTTCATGCAGGAAAGGAGATTTTATGAGCAGAGAACCGTTTGAAACCATGCCCGATGTGATGGACGCAAAGCAGCTTGCAGAGGCGTTACAGATTTCCAAAGCGGGTGCGTACAATCTTTTGAACAGCCCAGATTTTCCAACCTTGCGGATCGGTGGGCGTAAATTGGTGATGAAAAATGAGCTTGTGGAATGGTTGAAAAGCCGCACAAACAGGAAAGCGTGAAAATACGGTCAAGAGCCGGATAAGTAGCAAATCAGCCGATAGCGAGAGCCGAAACATACTCCGCATCGTTTGAAGCGTTTCTGTCGAAAAATCGCACCACTTTTCTAATTCAAGAGCCGAGAAAAATTCGTAAAAAACAGGAGGTTTTATGAGAACAGGACTTACCAAGAGAGAAAAGACTACATCCATCTATTTTGACGAGTATGGTAGCATGATCGAGTTGCAGACCCACAACACCGATCTGAAAAAGCGACTAACGGCATTTGCGAAAGAATATCCGCAATGCTGCCGCCAAATTGACGATGACGAGCAAGGCGGGCTGACCTTTGAGATTGAAAAAGGCAGGTTCAGCTTTCGGCTGACTGCGCCGTACAGTGAAGAACGGAAACAGGCGGCGAGCGAATTGGCGAAGCAGAACGGCATAGCAATTCCCAAGTGAAAAACATCAAAAACGCCTGCTTGTTTCTTGCAATTTACAAGAATTTCTTGAATTTTTGAGTTAGTTGTGATATAATATTTCCAGTACATTTCATTGTAGCAGCTAAACCGGAACGGAGGTTGTGTATGGCAGTCAACTACAACAAACTTTGGAAAATGATGATAGACAAGAAGATGAGTAAAACAGAGCTAACACATCTTGCGGGAATCAGTACAAATGCAATGGCGAAGCTTGGAAAGAATGAAGATGTCCGAGTAAATATTCTGGAAAAGCTGTGTACCTCTCTTGATTGCAAACTGGACGATATTGTTGAGTTTATTCCAGATTTAAAAGAATAAATTATTCCTACAAAACCATAGAAAGGATTCGATGCTATGTCATTCAGTCCAAATTTATATAAACACGAATTAGACCAAAAGGCATTTGATGCGCTTAGTATTTTCCCGAAATTTGTTAAACTGCGGGAATCATATATCGCCAATGTGGATGAGAAGGCAGCAAAGATAAATTTTCTGTCCTCAGCAATCAGACTGAGCGAAAACCAATTCCCCGAAATATATAATTTGCTTCCCCCTATATGTGAGAAGCTGGGGATTGTTGTACCCGAACTGTACTATATAAAATCCAAAAAGATGAATGCAGCAACAGGCGGTAGCACAAGTCCTTACATCTTTATCACCTCGGAGTTGGTTGAAAAAATACCTACTGATCTGATCGCCACTGTACTTGCACACGAATGCGGACATATCGCCTGTCAGCATTACCTTTATCACTCCATGGCAAGTCAGTTGATTGATGGCATCGACAGTAGCCCCTTATCCAGAATACCCGCTATCAGAAAATATCTCACGCCCACATTGGTACGAGCCCTGCTGTTTTGGGATCGGTGCAGCGAACTATCTGCTGACCGAGCCGCCGTTCTTTGTGATGGTACTGCGGATAAAACAATAGATGTTCTTTTGAAACTTCACGGGTACGAAAATATCAATCGAGCAGAATTTTTGAAACAGGCTATGGACTTGAAAGCGTTTGTAAACGATTCAAAGTCGAACAAACTCATGGAGCAAATGCTGACACAGGATGAAAGTCACCCCAGACTGGCGACTCGTGCCTATGAAAGCCATGGGTGGACAAATACGGAACAATTTCAAGGAATCCTTGACGGCACATACACTGTTGAGAAAAAGAATAGTGCAGAAAACCAAACGCAGGAACAGGAAGTTGTTGCTGCTGAGGTGGTTGCAGAATCTGCAAGCCCACAGCACCCCGTAGACATTGATGCCCTTAATAATGCTTTGTACAGAGTAAGCTCTGAACTTGAAAGATATACAAACCGTGCAGACAAGCTTGACTACGCATTCGCAGTATTCAGTGGGATCATGGCAGGAGCGATTGATGCGCTGTTTGTTGGGGAAACCATCATTACAGATGGCGACATTGCACTCTCCCATCAGCAGGTCAACAATTTTATTCAAGAATACGCCAGTGCAAGGGGCTTTGACCGTGAGCGTTTGAAGGATGCCATTGGCGATCTCGAAAAAGCATTTAAGGTTGCACAGGACAATGTTTGGAAAGGTGCCGGAATAGGCGTCTCTGCAAAAAACCACCATCTGGCTGATCTGGCGCATCATCCTACCCCACTGGGACTTGCTTCTTCCATAATCGTTCAATTCTTGAGAATCGGAACATTTGTAAACAAAGATGGCGAGTGGCACTTCACCCTTGTTGAAACATCGGCAAAAGATATTGTTGAAATTCTTGCCCCGGCTGTAATAACCGGTATATTGAATTGGCTGGTATTTATTGCAACGAAAAAATATGAACAGGACGAGGGAAAAGAAGTTCCTGCCGCACTCCGCAAGCTTGCTCATCTGGTGGCATCAACACCGATGATTATTGAGCTTGCCAAATGTGCAGATAATTGGTTTGGGCATTTGGTGAGTGACATGGGCGGCTCTAAGAATACTGCAGGTGGAGGCATGGGTATTCCGGGCGTGTTTATTTCGCTCTTGTACGAATTTGCCTCGCTGCCGATCATGAGAAATACCGGGTTGCCGATGCTTGTCAATGAGCTTTATGAAAAGCAAAAGATTGATCTCCGCCATGAAATTCCTCTTTATAAAGTGGCGGGCAAACAAGCCATCCCGGTAGCTTTCAATGAGATTTATGTTCGTATCGGTTACTTTGCTTCCCATCTGGCTGCTGAACTTGCCGAACACGGAAATGATGTTGCAAAGGTCAACTGGAACAATGTGATTCCCTTCCGCAATCGAACAGTTGACCGTATGCTTGCGGTTTCCAGTATGACATTTACCGTTGCAGATACGGCGGATGCGGCGGTACACGCAGCGATTGAATCCAGTGGAAACTGGGTGCTGTTTTCCGGACGCTTTGTTACAAGATTTAACTATGTCGGTGCTGGTAGGGCTGCTGTTGCCATTGTAAAGGAAATCTCAAATGAGCGAAAAGAAACGCAGCTTATCCATGAAAAGATGATCCTGTCCGAAGCTAAGGCAGCTATTTTCTTGAGCCAGCTCCAGCAATTCAAGGCACAGCTTGAAGAAAAAGTTTCTCAGTATCTTGCAGAAGATATAGAATCGTTTATGTGCGGCTTTGACTTTATGAATCAAGGTATTGCATCCGGCGATTCCGATCTTGTGATAAAAGGAAATGTCGTAATACAAAGAGTTCTCGGCAGAGAGCCGCAATTCACAAATCAAAAGGAATTTGACGACTTGATGGAGTCTGATATTCCTCTTGTACTATAATCCGGGAGGGACGGTTATGGCTATAAAAGATTTTGGCAAGGGATTAAAAAGTTCTCTGCATGACGCCGTAGACACAGTTAAGGCAAAAGCAAAAGAAGTTGAACTGCCCGATATTAAGGAAGCAGGCGAAAAAACATCGGAGCGTATAAAAAGCATTTTCAAAAAGACCGATGGGGACAAGCCTTCTAATGAAGCGATAGCACCAACGCAGAATATTACCAGCATCTCAGCACGCTCTGCAATCAAGGTTATATACTTCCTTATGGCGGCAGATGGAGAAATCTATCACGGCGAAGAAGAAAAATTTGACTTGATTGGCTTGGAACTCGACCCGGATTTCTCTAATTCCAAGGAGCAGATTATTCAGGAGTGCCAAACTGCTTTGGACAAGGTTATTGACCCGGAAGATTATTACGATGCACTTCAAGACGGTGCAGAAGAAGCGCTGCTTTCCTCTCAAAAGGCAGAGGAGGCATCCATTTCCCCGAAACACCTTGTATGGAATCTTTTGTCGGTTGCCTACAGCGATGAAAAGTATAATGATGCCGAAAGAAGATTTCTGAAATATGTTGTCCGAAAGCTCAACATTGATAAAGCGGTTTTCCTTGAAATGGAAAGCAGTATATTGACGCTCATGGATATTGAACGGGAGTTGGCGTGGATCAAAACCACCAACAGACCGTATCTTACGATTGAATCCATGGTCAATAAGCTTGCGGATAGAAAGAATGTCATTTTTGAAAGTGTTTTAGATCTTATAGCATTGTGAGGAGGACGCAATATGCCGTTGCCATTACTGTTTATTGGCATTGCCGCAGCAACAGGCGGGCTTGGTGTTGGAAAGACCATTAAAGCCGGAATCGATGCGAACAATGCGAAAAAAATCAATAAAAATGCGAATGAAATAGTAGAAGCATCTACCGAGTGGCTAAACACTCAGAGAATGGCATGCGGAAATTCTCTGCGTCAGCTCGGCGAACAAAAACTATTCATTCTTAACAGCAGCATCACAGAATTTTTTGATACATTCACGAAAATCAAAAATGTTGACTTTCGTGAGTCCGAGGGATTGGAGGAACTGAAAAAGTTCCATGTTGATGAGAAGGAATTTGTGGAACTGAAATCTATGGTAAGCTTTGCGGGATCACTCGCAGGAGGCGCAGTAGCGGGAACCGCTGGCGGAGCATTGGCTGCCTTTGGTGCATACGGCACAGCACAAGCACTTGCCTGTGCATCCACAGGAACAGCGATTGCCTCTTTGAGTGGAGCTGCCGCCACCAATGCTACCTTAGCATTTTTCGGTGGAGGCTCCCTTGCTGCCGGAGGACTTGGAATGGCTGGCGGCACAGCAGTCCTTGGTGGTCTCGTTGCCGGTCCCGCTCTCATGGTCATGGGTTTTGTGGCAGGTCGCGCCGCAAAGAAAGACCTTGAAAAAGCTTATACGAATAAGGCAGAGGCGGTACAAATTGCTGCTCAACTAAACACAGCATCTTTGCAATGCGAAACCATCCGCAGACGAACTTATATATTCTACAATCTGCTTGCAAGGCTTGATACCTACTTTCTCCCTATGATCTATAAAATGGAGGATATTTTCCAAGCAGAGGGTGATGACTACAGGCAATACAGCGCAGAGTCCCGAAAAGTGATTGCCTCTTGTGCGAGTATTGCCGTATCTATGAAATCCGTGTTGGACACGCCCATTTTGACAGATGATGGTCTGCTCACAAATGAGTCCGAAGCAACAGCAACAAATATCGAAGGATTCTTGCAGAATATGAGAATTAACATCTAATTAGCAATTACGAAGAAATCCCTTTGGAACAAAGGGCGCACTTCTATACAGGGGCAAGCCCTGTATGTGCGCTCTGCGAGGCAGACAGCCCGGAGGACGGTTGAAGTCCAGGTTGTTTTGCGTCACTTCGTTCCGAACAAGGGGCAGCACCCCTTGCGCCGTTATGCGGCTATCCACAGTGTACTTACTGTTAACAGACGGTTTTGCAAATGCGGGCGTTATTTATGGACAAACACCAGAAAAGCCTGTAGAGTCAAGAAATTTACGGTTTGAGCGCTTGCATTTGACCTTGCCGAAAATTGAATATCCGATGTTATGCTGGAGTATTAAACGCTTGAAATCAGTCTGTCCAATATTACGACACAACATAGAATTGTAGAAGTTCTTTCTTCTTATGATGCTTTGACTGAAAATAACCAGAAGCAGATTAAGCTACTGGAGGAAGCGGTACAACGGTCATATAAAGAGTGGCTTGTTGATTTGCGCTTCCCCGGCTATGAAACTACTCCCAACACTGACAACATACCGGATCTGATTAGCAAATGATTTGAGGTGTCATCATGATTTTTGAAAGTTTTCCATGGAAACAGGATTTGCGTAGACGTAAAAATCTGATTATCAAATACAATACAGCAGAACACTTCGAGAAGAATGATGACACCACATATACGGTCATCGAAAAGGCAATTTTCTATTCTGCGTTCATTATTCGCAAACTGATTGATTGCGGAGGAAAACTCAGCGACGAATCTGAAAACTATTCACTGAAAGTCTGTTCGGTTCAGCCACTTAAGCCCGTTGATCGGCTCCATCGATGGCCAGAGGAAGATAGTCATGACTGGGAAAACGAAAAAGAAGTTGTAGTTGCGGGAAAGAACGTATGCAATTGGCTGATACATTCCTATATGTTTTTTGTTGTATTCAATGAAGACGGCATAATCGATAGCTTCAGTGTAACCTCTGACTTTGATCGCAATAAAGTTCTTTATCGCATACCATTAGATGCTTGGATGGAATATATGGACTACATAGCGTCAGACGATATCGTAGGAATGTCATCTCATTATGATCCCAAAGCTGACGATTATGTTTTCAGTCGCAAAGAACGTGGAAAACGATAGGCTGCTCATTAGTTTTCAGGAGGAAAAATGGTTGTATTAAACTTTTACGGAAAAATTGAACCAATTTGCATATCTGAAAAACTTGGGTTATACATCGCCAATCTTCCCAACGAAGAATACAATGAATGGAGAAACGCTCTGGCCGAAGAGCTCGAACTGGCTGTAAAGGCAAACAAAATCTATCAAGAAAAACTTGGGACGAACTATCCCTGCGGGATAATCAATTTATATCAAACACTGTTTCCAGATGAGCTCCTTCCAGGAGAGTTTGAGCAAGAGCACTATATAAAAATTGCAGATCAAATGATCTTCATCTATCAAGATTATGATTATACGGACATGCCTCTTGGTGGTTGGGACACCAATTGTTTTGATGGGCGGTTGTGTGAAGAAGATTATTCCGAGAAAATCATAGACTTCATTAACTTCATGGCCCATTCAGACCAACCAGACTATGCAATCCCGAAGCCTGTACCGCAATGGACGTTCTCCTCAAACCACGACGGAATTGACCATTGGCGTATTTTCTGGGGTGGTGAGGAATCCGCTGAGTACATTTTGGCCTTGCAGGAGTGGGGAAAGCTCTTTGACAGCTTCTTATGCTCAAGGAATGACTATTTGCTTTTCGATTACTTGGTCAATACCATCCACAAGGATAACGAGTACAATGAGAATCATTTGATTAAAGCCTTTTCGTTGTGCCAGCTTTTTCTCGAAAGGCACAAAGAAAGTGAACTCGACGCTAAATTGCCGCAGTTTTTTGAGCTGCTTGGTCCAGAAAGTGATACAAAGCGGCAGGCTGAACTCTTTAGAAAAATGAGAAACAAAATTGCACACGGCGATTTCTTAGCCTTTGAAACAGTAATCGAAACATATGCTTCCGAGTTCATGGATGGGCGGTTCGCATTTGACTATTCTGAGTACAGTCGTAAGAACTGGGCTGTGCAGCATGTTTGCTGTGAACTGGACAACGTTATTCGAAAATTGCTGGGTATGCTTTTGTTCAACAGAAGGGAATTGGAGAGAATCAAAAAATCTATCTAAAATATCGAGGTACTTTAGGATCTGACGAAACGTTGATGAATTAAGAAGCTAAATAACAGTACCGTTTAGAAATAGACCGTTTACCGATCTTCGGTAGGCGGTCTTTTTATATCCCCACCAAGAAAACAAGGAGGTCATACACTATGGCAAAACAGAAAACTATTCCCGAACTGGAAGCCGAGAAAGCGGAAAATGAACGCAAGCTCTCGCAGCTCCAACACAAAAAGCAACAGATTGAAAACCGTATCACCTACTACGAAAAAGGAGGTCGGCGCAAGCGAGCGCACCACCTTATCACCCGTGGCGCAGCCATCGAAAGCGTTGCACCGCTGACAAAGGTTTTGACCGAAACCGAGTTTTATGCCTTTGCTGAAAAAGCTCTTGCCGTCCCGGAGGTCAAGGGCTTGCTTATGGAAGCGGTCAATGAACACAACCGGGCAGAACAGAAAGAGAGGTGTTGAGTATCGCTCTATATCATTTTCATGTCACACAAATCAAGCGCAGTGCAGGACAATCCGCTATTGCGTCTGCCGCCTATCGCACCGGCGAAAAGCTGCACAGCGAATACTACGGCGAGGACAGCGACTACACCAAAAAGGGCGGCGTGATCTGTTCGGAAATCCTGCTGCCGCCCCATGCCCCGCCCTCTTTCTCTGATCGGGAAACGCTATGGAATGAGGTGGAGAAAGCAGAGAGAGGAAAGAAAGCGTAGCTTGCATACAGCTTTGACATTGCTTTGCAGAACGAGTTTTCCATGCAGGAGAACATCGAGCTTGCAAGGCAATTTTTGTTGGAGCAGTTTGTGAGCCGTGGCATGGTAATGTAAACTGTCATCATATAGATTTCAAACAATCCACAGACTGCGATGCTATAATCAATGAAAAAGCCGATGGGCGAGTCATCACGACTTGCCCATCGGCTTTTTCGTCCATTCTCCTTTGTGGTTCAGTAGTCACACCCGCTCCAGCTTCGCCGTGTACTCCGCATCGCTCATGCCGCCTGCCAAGAATTCCGATTTGACGTCCTGAATGTGCGCCACCCGGCGGTTCCATTCTTCCGCGCTGATCTTGCCCCGCTGTTTCCAGGTCTTCAGCCGGTTATAGGCTCTGGCGTATTCACGGCAGGCAAAGTCCTTACCGTTCTTCTCCCGGGCGCCCCCCTGACGGCAGGTGCGGGCCTCCTCCCCCGGAGCCACCCGCTGGCAGTACACCGTGTCGTATGCACCGATCGCCAAAAACCACCTGCCGCAGTTGTGACACTGCCTCGGCACGTTGCCTGCCACCATCCCGCGGTACAGGTCCATATACAGAAAGCTGATCAAGTCCTCAAAGGTCATTCGCTCTGCCATGAAGGGCTGGCCCGTCCTCTTGTCACGCTCCACCACAAAGGAGATGCCCACCGGAAAGTTGATCCGGCGTCCGCTCATGTACGCAAGGTCCTCCTCGTCCTCCGTCTGCATGTAGATCTCCCGGAAGGATGCCATACACGATTCGAATGCCGCCGCATAGGCCTCCGGTCTGCGGGATGGCAGCTCCTCGAAATAATCAGTCAGCATATCGTCCGTGTCATATCGGAACCGCTGAAGATCGTCTGCCAGGCGGTTATACACCCCGTGCCAACGACGCAGCATCTCATTCTCTGCCGTCCCCACTGTGAGCATCCGGTCCAGCTTCTGCTCATCGCCACGCAGCTCATAGACAACGCCGCTGACAGAACTTCCGCGCCCCTCCCGGTACGGAAGCTTGTTGTACAGGGGAAGCTGACTGACAAGCTCCCAGGCTTGGTCCAACGCCTGAACTGCCATCCCCGCGCTGGATGCTGTCCGCGCGGTCAGAAATACACCAAACTTCTGGCTGGCCTGTTGGGTCAGCTTTTTTAATTCCTCGATCACCGCGGCATCCATGTCCATGACCTCCGCTGCAAAGAAGCCCAGCGGATATTCTTCCCCCGCCACGATGCTGCTTTTCTTCCCGAACAGCACATCAAACCGTTCAAAAAAGTAGTCATTCTGATAGATCATGCTTCCTCTCTCCGTTTCCGATGGACTTTCGGTTGTGTACCCAACAACCGCCGGAGCGATTGCGCTTGGCCTTTTCCCTGTGCTATGCTCTGATTGTACCTGATTGATAGAAACAAGTCAATCCGGCTCATCCGCAGGAAGTCAAAATCAGTTCAGAAGAAAAGAAGGTGATGAAGCATGGTCCGCTGAAAAAAGAAAGCCGCCAAACTGCTGCAACAGTCTGGCGGCACGCCGCGTTTCGGAAAACGCAGATCCCATCTGTGTTCAGTCTAACAGAGAGCCTGCCGAAGCGCAAGATTTTCTTTCTCTGGATTTCAAAAATCATGCGGAGGTTCTCATGCCAATAAAAAAACTAGATACCATAGACGCCGATACCCTGCAAGCCATTGCCTACGAGCCGATCTCTTTCCTCGTAGACGATCTGCTTCCCCAGGGACTGCACCTGCTGGCCGGTGCGCCGAAAATCGGAAAGTCCTGGCTGGCACTGTGGTTGTGTCTCCGGGTTGCGCGGGGTGAGCCCCTCTGGAACTTTCCCACGCACCCGTCTGAAGTCCTCTACCTCTGTCTGGAGGACAGCTTCCAGCGCATCCAGAGCCGGCTCTTCGATCTCACCGAGGACGCGCCGCCCACGCTGCACTTCGCCGTCATGGCGGAACAGCTCCACAGCGGACTGGTGGAACAGATCGAGCAGTTCCTCAAAGAGCACCCGGCTACAGGTCTCATAGTTATCGATACGCTGCAGCGCATCCGGACCATGAACAACGATGCCACTCCCTACGCCAACGATTATCGGGACATCGGTGTACTCAAAGCACTGACAGACCGGCACCGCATCGCTTTGCTGCTGGTCCATCACCTGCGCAAGCTGGGTGACGACGATCCCATGAACATGATCTCTGGCACCACAGGTCTCAGCGGTGCCACGGACTCCAACTTCGTGCTCCGCAAGAGCAAGCGGCGGGAAAATACTGCCACCCTCTACTGCACGGGCAGAGATATTGCCTACCGGGAACTGTCTCTGGAGTTTAGCGGAGAGACCCACATTTGGGATCTGCTGGCGGACGACTGTGAACAGACCAGCGAACCGCACGGACGCATTCTGACACTTCTCTCCACGCTGCTGCAGGAAGAGAGTGAGATCTGCGCCCCTGCCAAGGTGCTGCTGAAAAAGATCGACCCTGCCGGTGTGGAGGGGCTGACGCCCAACAGCTTCTCTCACCAAATCCGCAAAAGCGTTGACGCCCTAAGGCGCAGCGGCATTTCCGTGTCCTTTCGCAAGAGCAACGGAGAGCGGCTCATCTGCCTGCGGAGGGCCGATGGTGTCGATGATCCCGCTGCCGCAAAGAGCGTCCCCATCGACCCTGTCTCCGATAATCGACCCGCTGAAGAGAGCACGGTAAGGCCCGGGGATGTGGATTCCTCCCTTTTGGGAGGGCAAGCAGAGCCTTCGTCCGACTTGGCGCTGCCGGAAACCGGCGGATTCCGGGCAGAAGCCCGGACCCACTTTGAGATCGGAGGTGCCGCATGAAACAGAAAAAGGAAGTGCGGATTACGCTCCGGCTCACGCGGGAGCAGTACGACAGCATCGCAGAAAAAGCAGAAATAGCCCAGATGCCGGTGGGTGCGTATGTGCGCGCGGCAGCTTTGCGGCACAGAGTGGTGGTAATCGATGGGCTGAAAGAGATCACCCATGAACTCAAGGGCATCGGGCGCAGCATCAACCAGCTGGTGCTGCTGTGCAACATGGGCAGGATCAAGGAAGTCCATCTGGGGGATGCGTGGCAATCGCTCAGCCAGGTCTATCTGAAATTGCAGGAACTGACTGACCGGGAGGTGCGCTGATGGCAACTGTTACATCCATCAAATATCAGAAGCAATCTGCCGGAGCGCTTCGCGGTGTGGCGGGTTATGTGTCCCAAAAGCAGAAAACAGAGCAGGAGGACGGCTGGCAGCTGGTCAGCGGACAAAACTGCACACCCCAGCTGGCCGCCCAGGAGTTTATTGCCACCCGGCAGATGCACCGAAAAGACAGTCCGGTCTGGTTCTATCACTATGTTCAGTCCTTCTCCCCGGACGAGGACATCACCGGAGCTTTGGCGCACCAAGTGGCGAGGGAGTTCGCGGAGCAGGCGTGGCCGGACAGTGAGGTCCTCATCGCCACTCATATCGATGCTGAACACATCCACTCACATTTCATTGTGAATGCGGTTTGTTATAAGTCTGGGAAGATGCTCCGCCAGGGGCCAAACACTTTGAGCGGTCTGCGCACACTCTCCGATGGACTCTGCCTGAAATACAGCCTTTCCGTTTTGCCGAAGCAACATCAGAGAAAGGCCAAGGGCATGAGCAGTCGGGAATACCGCTCCGCTGCCAAGGGCGAGAGCTGGAAGTTCCGGCTGATGAATACCATCGACCAGTGCATGCGGTACGCTTCCACCAGAGAGGAATACATCTCTCTGATGGAGAGCGAGGGGTATCAGGTGCGCTGGACGGCTGGCCGGAAGAACATCACCTACACCACGCCCACGGGGATGAAGTGCCGGGACGACCGGCTCCACGATGGAAAGTACACCAAGGAGGTCATGGAACATGAGTTCAGAATCCGGGCAGCGCTTGCCCATGGAGGAATTGAAGCGGAGGAACGCTCCGCAGCCGATACCAAACCAAATCTGTCCCAGCAAAGAGGAGTGGCAGAAGCTACTCCATCGGCTGGACGAGTTGGAGCGGCACACAGCGGCCCATACAGCCCTTCTACGGGAGGTTTCCAGCCAGAGGAAGCCGTGCCCCGCCCAGGCGCAGATGGAGGCACTGACGCGGGATGTGACGGAGATACAGGCGCTACTGCAACAGGCTAGGAAAAAGAAAGAGATCTCTATCTCTCCGCCCAGTTTGAGAACAGCGATGTCGGTCGTGGTATGGCCGGCTCTGATCCTACTGGGCACCATGGTGGCTATGGTGGTCTTGCAGGTGATCTGGTCCGGCTTGGCCGCTCTCTGGAGCGTGATCAAGCTGCTGATCCCGTGAGGGACGCCACCACCATGCACCGGTACACGGACCGTAAGGCGCTGCTCCGTGAGCGGGAGCTGAAGATCGCCATGGGCCACAGAGAGGACGATCACGAAGAAGAACTTACTTGGAAGCAGAGCATGTAGTCTCTGTGCATCAACACAGCCCGGATCGGGCGGAAAGGAGCTTATGAGCAAGAGAACGAAAAAACCGGAACTATCCAAAGTCATGTATTCCTATGTGGGGAACGACACACAATTTGACGCATTTTTGAAAATGCTGATCCACGACTACCTTGCTGTGGACAATCCCTTCACAAAACCGCAGGCGCAGGTTGTTGGTTTTGTAGAATCGAGTCAGAACTGAGTTCTTTTCATGGCTATTCACAGACGCCTGTGATATGTTCTGCTTGCAAAATCATTCCCATGAGAGAGGAGGTGCCGTAAGTGAAGGTCTGGCTCTACTATCGTCTCTCCAGAGATGAGGACAAGGAACTCAATTCCCTCAGCAACCAGCGGAATATTATCTACCACTACGCCATTACCAATGGACACGAAGTCGTGGGTGAATCCTTCGATGACAATATCAGCGGAATGCATTTTAACCGGGCGGGAATCGATCAAATCTGCGAGGCGGTGGAAGCCGGGCGGATCGAGGCCATCGTGGTGAAAGACCTCTCCCGTCTGGGGCGGCACCGCACCCAAACCGCTCTGTTCATCGACTATCTGCGGGAGCACAATGTCCGGGTGCTCTCCGCCACGGAGAATATCGACACCTTCAATGAGGCGGACGATCTTATCATTGGATTCAAGGGACTGGTCAATGACTTCTACGCCCGGGACGGCAGCCGGCGAGTCCGCACGGGATATCGTCAGAAGCAAAAAGAGGGCATTGTCATGATTCCGCCCTTCGGATACTTCAAGGATAAGAACACCAAACAGGTTGTCATTGTGGAAGAAGCCGCTGAAACAGTCCGGATGATCTTCACAGCCTACATTGGCGGTCATGGCCTCAAGACGATCGCCAAAATGCTCAATGAGCAAAAGCGGAAAACCCCGGCGCTGACGCAGCTGGGACTTCTGAACAAGCACACGCCCAATACCCAGGACGGCATCTTGAAAAAGTATCTCTGGGATGGGAGGATGGTGGGCCGCATTCTGCAAGATGAGAGTTACATCGGTACGCTGATCTGCCACAAAAGCGAGCGCAACAAGATCAACAAGACTTTCCGCTTCACGGAACCCGAGGAGCAGTTCCGGCACGAGAACTTCTTCCCGCCCGTTGTATCCAGAGAGATCTGGGAGCAGGCTCAGGTGCTGCTGACGGAACGAAAGGAGCGAAATGTCCGGGCCGGAGCCAACCAGAGCATCCTGCGGTATGGAGGCCTCCTTCGCTGTGAGGACTGTGGCCGCTCCTTTGTGGGAAAACGAATCCATACAAAAAGCGGAGAGCGGGTGGAGTATCGCTGCGACACCTATCACAGGTACGGGAAAGAATACTGCTCCTCCCACACGGTGGATGAGCGCATCCTGGATGAGCTCATCACCAAGGAACTGATCCAAACCAAGAAAATGTACGAGGAAAATTTCCAGGCTATGGAGCAACTGATTGACCAATGGCAGCCAAAGGCCAGTGCCGCTACCGCCCAGATCAAAAAACAGCAGGAGCGAATCACCCTGCTGGAGGAAGAAATGGAGGCCATCTTGATGGAACGGATTCGGGATAAAGCCAACGCCGAGCGCTATGACCGGATGATCCGAAAGCGGGAGGCCGAGATCGCAGCGGCCCAAAAGCAGATTGAAGAACTGCAAAATATTGAAGAAACTCTGCGCAACCGGCAGTCCAAGCTGAAGCGGGACATCAGCATGATGGATGACATCCTGAAAGAGGGACACCTGACCGAAGCCCATCTGCGTCTGCTGGTGAAGAAGATCTATGTCCATGAGGAAAATGGAAAACTCTCGCTGACCATCTGTCTGAAAGCCCCTTTCCGGGATCATCTGGATATCTACGAAAATGGGGAGCAAACAGACTCTTATCTCTCTCAAAACTACGACTTCGAGCGACTAGGCCGCATCATTATGAGTGACTTCTGGGAAAACGGGGAAGAAGAATGAGAGTGTGGATTTATTCCAGGTTATCCAATGACGACGACTGCGAGACGAATTCCCTGCTGAATCAGCAGGAGATCTGCCGAGCCTTTGCGGAGCACCAGAGGGACCAGATCATAGGGCTGTCCTCTGATGATAATGTCGGCGGCATGATTTTCAGCCGCCGTGGGCTAAATGAGCTCACGGCGGGGGCTGTGGATGCCGGCAGGCTGGACGCTGTTCTCGTCAAGGATCTCTCCCGTCTGGGGCGTCACAGGACGCAGACGGCCCTGTTTATCGACTACCTGCGGGAACGCGGTGTTCGGGTGATCTCTGTCACAGAAGGGCTGGATACCGCCTCGGATGAAGACGATCTGGTTATCGGCGTCCGTGGCCTGATGAACGACTACTACGCCAGGGATATCGGGAAAAAGATCCGCACTGGTTACCGACAGAAGCAGCGGGAAGGCATCGTGATTACCCCTCCCTTTGGCTACTGGAAAGATCGCAATACCAACACGGTTAAGCTCCACTCAGAGGCGGCAGAAACCGTTCGGATGATCTATTCTCTGTACTTACAGGGCCTTGGACAAAAAGAGATCGCCCGTAGGCTCAATGAGTTGGGACGAAAGACACCGGCGCAAATTCGGGCGGAACAGTGCGGTCGAGAAGTGCGGGCTGCGCATAAAACCAGAGATAATCACTATCTTTGGACATATGCCAGTGTCAAAAATGTGCTGACCGAAGAGGCCTATACTGGAGTCCTGATCAACCATCGGTCAGAAACCAAGGATGGCAAGGCAAAACGATTAGAGCAGACGGAATGGTATCGCCACGAAAATTTCTTCCCAGTTATCGTGGAAACGGATGTATGGAAACTGGTTCAGCAACGGTTGAAAGAGCGGGCCCGGCCGGCCAACGGAAACCGTTTCAAGCACCGCTATGCAGGGCTGCTCCGGTGTGAGGAGTGCGGCAATGTATTCGTCCCCATGATCCGGTACTGGAACGGTGATCGGCGTGTGGAGTATGTCTGCAAGGGCTATCAGCGGAGTGGGAAAAGCTATTGCAGCTCCCACCGTATCCACGAGGAAAACCTGGATACTATGGTATGGGAGTATCTTACGGCAGTTCGGGACAGTCGCACTAAAGAGAGGGAGAAACTTGTGAAACTGCAAAAAATGTGGGCGTTGAGGAAGCCAGTCCT